>Ga0196970_1000499_pt1 | contig 43741 bp, 30 predicted proteins | sample S1v_513CmetaG_FD_148672 | JGI IMG/M metagenome (GOLD analysis project Ga0196970, IMG submission 148672) | Soil microbial communities from Anza Borrego desert, Southern California, United States - S1+v_5-13C | ecosystem: Environmental > Terrestrial > Soil > Desert | place: USA: California... | reverse complement strand
CAGCTCGCTTTCGAGTTTCAGGTGGTCGGTGATGTCCTGAATGATCATCAACAGATGGGGCCCTGAACCGGATTCAAAAGGTTCAACCGAGAGCAGCGCATGGCGCTGTTGGCGGTCCAGGTTGCGGATCACGCAACTGCGATTCCGAATGGCGGGCTGCTGGCGAAGGGTCTGAATCAGCTCCTTTCCGAAATCCCGCTCCAACCACATGCCCAGCTGGTCAGGGGAACGATCAACAATGTCCTCGCGGGATCCGGCAAGCATTTGCAGGAAGGACTCGTTGGCGTCGATGAGCCGGTCCGTGTCGAGCGATTGGATCGCCAATGGAATTGGCGTCGCGTGGAATGCCTTGGAAAACCGCTCCTCAGAAAGTCGCATCACCCCTTCCGCTTCGATGCGCGCTGCGATTTCCTTCTTCAACTGCTCGTTCGCGGTCTCGAGCTCGGACGTGCGCTGGCGCACCAGGTTGTCCATGTTGTCCAGCTGCGAGCGCAATTGGCGGTTGAGGTGCCATTTGTCCGTGAGCGCATGGGCAAGTTGCAGAACCTCGACATTGTCAAAAGGCTTCTTGAGAACGACCAGGCTCGGAGAAAGGCCCAGTTTCCGGATCATTTCCTCCCACGAATAGTCTGAATACGCGGTGCAGATCACCACCTGCAGCTCGGGGTAGCTGTTCCAAAGATGTCCGATGGTTTCGACCCCGTCCCAGCCAGGAGGCATTCGGACGTCGACGAAAGCAACGGCGTAAGGTTCCTCTTCTTCAATGGCGCGTTTCACCATCTCCAGGCCTTCCTGTCCCTGGTAGGCGGAATCGATGCGGAAGCTCGTCCGAACAGAATCGACCGGCTCCTCGTCGAACAGCAGGGCTTTGGTCATCTCCAGTTCAGCGCTGTCGGCATCCTGGCCGCGAAGGATCTTGCGAATGTCGGCGTGAATGGCCGGGTTATCGTCGATGATGAGAATCCGTCCTGTGTGTCTTGCGGCTTCCATCATAAAACATTTTCAGTTTTCGGTTCCAGGGGGAGCGTGAGTGTAAATACCGCGCCGCGGCCTTCCCCTTCACTGGCGGCAGTCAGCGATCCGCCCATCTGCCGCGCATTGAGGGCGCCTATGTGCAACCCAAACCCATGACCGTCCTTGCGGGTGGTAAAGCCATGCGAAAAGATCCGCGTGAGGTTTGGCGCAGGTATGCCCACGCCGGTGTCCTGCACGACAATGCGAGCGCCGCCCGGATCCATCGGCTCGATGGAGACAGTCAGTCGGCGGCTGCCGGTATGGTTTTCAGTCATCGCGATGCGTGCGTTGCGAATCAAATTGATCAGGATCTGCAACGTCTTATGTCTATCGACAGTAACAATCGGTACTGGAGCAAAGTTGCGCACGACCTCCACTCCAGCCCGTTCCATCGCCGCCTGCTCAATTCGCAACGCGTCTTCGACGGCGTCCGCAAGGGCGATTCTCTCGAGCACGCCTGAAATTCTCGCGTAGCTTTGTTGCATGGCCACAATGTCGTTGATGTGCTCGACATTTCGCGCCAGCTGCGAGAGCTCGTTGACATAGAAATCCCGTTCCCGCGACAGCTGGCCCGAGACCTGGACAATGGCCTGGGGGATCAGCCGTCCTTTCGGATGTTCGGTCAGGAACGAACCCAGATTGCCGTTCTGCTCGGACATCAGCGCAGCCAGGCGGTTGAGTGTCCGCAGCTCCGATTGGCTGAGACGATCCCGCAAGAGGCCCGCCGAGACGTTTACACTGTTGAGGACATTGCCAACATTATGCAGCACGCCAGTCGCGACCTCAGCCATGCCGGCCTGCCGGGAAGCTTCCAGCAGCTGCTGGTGCAGCTGGTTCAACTCCGCAGCCGCAGCCTTTTGGCTGGTTACGTCCAGGAGGATGCCGCGAACACTGAGGGGCTTGTCCTGCTCGATGACAAAGACCCCGCTTTCCCGGATCCAGACCACGCGATCGTCGGAAGAGATCATCCGGTAATCGTAACTGTAGGGTTGCTGCAGCTCGACCACCTGTTTGCATCGCTGCACCGCTTCCACGCGATCTTCGGGATGAACATGACGCTCCCAGAAATTCGAGTCTGAAATCCATTCTTCTGGCGAATAGCCAAGGATGCGTTCGCTCTGGCGGCTCACATACGCGAAGGCGGCACGGGCGGGATCCCATTCCCACACAATTCCGTCGAGCGAGTTGACTAGGCTTTCCAGCTTCTGCTGCGAAAGTGTCAGGGCAGCGTCCTGCGCCTGAATTCGGCTCACCATGCGATTGAACGCTCCTGCAAGGGCTCCCAGTTCGTCGGCGTGATTGGCCACCGACGAGCGCATGGAATAGTCATGCCTTTCACCCACGGTGCTCGCAGTTGCAGCGAGGCTCTGGATCGGGTCCGTGATGAAGCGGCAGAAGCGGCTGGATAAAAGACCAGCCAGGAGCACGGAAACGGTGACGACTGCGATCGAGATCAATCCGTAAAAACGCAGCAACTTCAAGAGCCCGCCGCGGTAATCAGACCGCAGGTAAAGCTTCCCCACTTCCTTGCCGTCAAGGACCACAGGCTGCGTGAAAAGAAGATCGCCGCCAACGAAGCGGTAAACCCCCGGCGGCGGGTAGGCAGCAAGGTCATCGCGCGAGCGAAACCGCGCATCCAGGGCCATTGTCCGACTTGTTAGAGCGGCGCTGAGCACAGTGGGCTTGGCGATCAGTGATCCAAGCACCTCCTCGGCGGCATGCTGATCATTGAAAGCCAGCGCCGCGGTGCTGTTGTTGGCGACAATGGAAGCGAGCGTTGCAGTATCGCGCTGGAATGCAGACCTGAACGTGACCATTTGAAACACGAACAACGCACCGGCCGCCGAAAGCAGAACCGCGCCGCAAATCGCAAGCGTCATCAGCAGAAGCTTGCGTTGGATGGGCAGGTCTTTGAAGGAGCGCATTTCAACGAGGGGAACTGCCGCGGGCCGGAGTGACAACCGTTGCAATGTTCAGCAGCTTGGAACTGATTTGCAGACCCGCCGTCTGCGCCGCAGCCGGATTGACTTCCATCCGGACGCTGTCGCGAACCACGAGATTTACCATGACCCCTCGTTCCAATGCCTTGGGCGAGTCCGCGACGAGCAGCGTGGGCTTTCCGCTCATCGATGCCACCCACTCGTCGAGCCGATCCCGCTCGGCGCGGCTGATGAAGAGAATTTGACAATCAGGCGCGGGTTCCCCGGCACGGACGCGTTTCACGACGAGTTCCCTGCCGCGAACGATCTCACTTCGCACCACTTCGTCCAGGATTCCACCAAGCGGATCCTCACCCGCTATTGAAATGACAAACGGCGCGTTCGTGCTGGCAAAGGATTTCTCCGGCCATTCAATGAACTTGGTAAAATTGAACAGGAACACGGCCTTGATCTGATACTCGCCCGCAGAACGCGGCTCAGCCCCGCGCAGCGAAGGCAGCAGCAGGCCGGCGCTCAGCAGGAGCAAAAGTCCTGCGCGCAGCGCTCGACCAGGATTGCGGGTAAGGTGCACGCTAGAATCTCCAGGTCAGTTTGCACCGCAGTTGCCGGCCATCCTGGCGCAATGAGCGCTGGACGAATTCCATCGACGCAGGATCGCTGTAACGCGTGTCGAGCAGGTTATAGACACTCACGGACGCATCCAGTCCTGGCAGGAGCTCCCGGCTGAAGAGGGTCGTATTGAGCAGGCAGAGCCCGTTCACAGGCGGACCACCCAGAGTCTTTCTCCTGCTCATGATTTGAAGTTCCGCGGAAGCAAAAACTTTCTTGCGCCAGATGGGAACGGCGATGTTGAGCTTGCCCAAATGTTCGGGGGAGTTGGCCAGGCGGCTGGAATCGGAATCGTCGTATGCGTCCGCAAACGTGTAGCTGGCGCGACCCTGGATGCCGCTCTCGTAAAAAGCCGTGAGGCCGAGTTCGACGCCTTGGGCAGTCGCGGTTTCCATGTTCGCGAAACCATCCTCGCTGTCGGTGATCAGGTTCTTCAGCTCGTTTCGGAATACAGCCGCGGAAGCTCTCCAGGTGCGTCCCAATTCGTGTTCGTAGATGATTTCGTAGGAGCGTACAGTTTCAGGTTCAAGGCCCAGGCTGCTCGGCGGGGTCGGCCAGTCGTAGTAATTCTCGCTGGCGTTCGGCGCACGGTAGGCCTCTCCGTACAACAGTTTCCAGGTTCCCGGATCCCACGGGCGATAAATCAACGCCGCGCGGGGATTCAAGGTCTCGCCGCCGACCGCGTAATAATCATACCGAAGGCCCGCAGTCAGCGTGAGTTCGGGCAGGATGCGGAATTCGTCTTGCAGGAAAAGCCCCGCGAAATATCCGTCCTGCTGCGTGTTGAGATAAGTCGCAGCGGGGGCAAGATCGCGATTGATCAGCGTCAAATCAAAATCGTAACGCGCTTCTGCTCCCAGCGTGAGAAGGTGCTTGTCGTAAATCTCGCGGCTGACCTGAATCTCTCCACCAAACGACTGGGAACGATCGAGGTCGAAGTTCACCGTCGAAGGATTTCCCTCCACATCCGGCTCGTAATCGGATGGGTAATAGCCGTCGTACCGATAGTAGTCATAGTATACGCGAGCCATGAGCTTCCAGTCGTCCTCAAAGGTGTGTTCGAGCTTCAGGCTGGCGAACGCGCGATCGTCGTAAATGCGGAAACGGCGGTCGTTGAAAATGATCGGGGATTCAGGAAGCGTGTAAGCGAGCGTGGGAACGCGTTTGAAGCGATCCACATAACCGACCTCGAGCGTCAGCGCCTTCCAGCTCACCTGCCCAAGCGCGCTACGCGACCAGCCGTCGTCCATGTTCCTGGCGATTCCATTGTCCAGGTGTGAGAACTCGGGAAATGACAGGCGAGGATTTCCATCGCTCCCGTACACGGAACCCGAGAACAGGAACTCCACCCCGTTCGTCAGCCGGGTTCCATAACTCAGGCGGCCTGTGTAGGTGTCGAACGTGCCATACGATCCGGAAACTTCGGCCCCGCCCATCGTCGCGCCGCGGCGGGTGACCACATTGACGATTCCAAAAAACGCATTGTTGCCGTAAAGCGTCGATCCCGGCCCGCGGATCACTTCGATGCGCTCGATCAGGTCGATATCCAGAATGAAGTCGCGATCCACCGAGGTGCTATCGAACATGGCATCGTTCAACCGATGCCCATTCACGGTGATGAGGGTGCGGCCGCTGTAGTCGCCGGGGCGGTTGAATCCGCGGACTCCAAGGAAGCTGTAGCTGCGATCATGAGTCACAACCAGGCCAGGAACCGATCGAAGCGCCTCGCCGAGGGTTCGCCAGCCATGCAACTGAACCTCCTCGCGGGTAAGAACGGTCACATTTGCCGGTGCATCTCGTAATTTTTGCTCGTGTTTCGCAGCCCCGACAACAGTGTCAACGCGCAACGAAGCCAGGCTTTCGAGGCTCAGCTCCTTCAATTCGCTGAGACCAGGTCCGCCCCAAGTGGTGAAACCTGAAAGGCCCACCGCCAGTACAGCAGCCAGCGCGTGCCCCGGAAACGGGCAATGCTTCAGCGCCGATCTTGTTCTCTTTCGCTCCATTGTCGTCGTGTACTCGATGTGAATGGCACAAAGGTGTCGGCCGGAACGCTGCCCGGCTGAAGCGGAATACCCCTTGTTTGCACGGGTTTGCCGAACGTTTGGGGCGAGTTTTTATTTCGCTCATGGCGGCCGGAACGGCATATTGGGCGCGGTGATATCGCCAGTCGAAGTTCAACCCTCCGGTTTCGATTACCTCGCGACGGTCGAGAAGATTTTCTCGGCGACAGGCGTGCTGTCGCGCGCCCGGAATTTTGAATACCGGCCACAGCAACAGGCGATGGCACTCGCAGTGGCGCGGGCGCTCCAGGAGGGTGAGCACCTGGCGGTTGAGGCAGGAACGGGCGTGGGCAAAAGCCTGGCCTACCTGATTCCAGCCATCCTGTTCGCGGTCAAAAACAAGAAGAAGGCCGTCGTGTCCACGCATACGATCAATCTGCAGGAACAATTGATCGAGAAGGACCTGCCCATGTTGACGTCTGTGCTCGGCGCCATGGACGAACCCCTGCAATTCAGCTATTGCATGCTCAAAGGGCGCGGAAATTACCTCTGCACCCGCAGACTTCAAAAAGCGCTGCAACAGACAGGAAATCTTTTTACCTCCTCGGAGGCAGCCGAGTTGAACCGCATCGCACGCTGGGCAGCAACAACCGAAAACGGGAGCGTGTCTGATTTCGAGATCGAGCCCGACCCAAAGGTTTGGGCACAGGTTTGTTCCGAAAAGGGGCTCTGTTCGTCCAAGAAATGCGGCTATCAATCCGACTTTGCACGAGATCATCCTGTCTGCTTTTATCAGCGCGCCCGCAGGCAGTATCTCAGTTCTGATGTGCTGGTCTTGAACCATACGCTTTTCTTCACCCTTCTCGGCCTGAGCGACGAGGATGCCGACAGCAAAGGCATTCTGTTTCCGAACGACTTTGTCATCTTCGATGAGGCGCACACGATGGAGAGCGTGGCTTCGAAACACATTGGATTGAGCGTCGCGAACGGCCAGGTGCGGTATGCGCTGCACCGATTGTGGAATCCGACGACGAAAAAGGGCCTGCTTGCGACGGTCAAAGGGAAGGCGGCGCTGCTCGTCGAAACACTGCTGGATGAGACAGAGCGGTTCTTTGGGAATGTGGAGGACGCGTGCGAAACGATTCACCAGGCCGCCAACCGCAGGCCGGGAGCCACGGCGCTGCGGAATTGGAGCGAGTTGCGGGTGCGCCGGCCAGAACTGGTGGAGGATAGCGTAACGCTGCCGTTGCAAAGTTTGCGCGAGGCTGTGAGTGAACTGATCCGGCTGAGCGATGACAAGGAAAGCGGCGAAGAACTCCGCGAATGCAACCTTCGCCTGGCCGAGTTGCGCGAAGAGGTCGCCATGTTCCTCGAGCAAAGCGCACGCGGCCACGTGTATTGGGTTGAACGTTCGGGGAAAACGCAGCGGAATCTTGCGCTGAATGCCGCGCCCGTCGACGTCGCCGAATACCTGCGGCAAAGGCTCTTCCGCAGCAACACCTCCATCATCATGACCAGCGCAACGCTGGCGACGCGCGCGGGCCAGGCCAGCAGTGAGGGAACCGAAGCCGCGGAATCGATGCCAGCTCAAGGCCGGCGGCGTCTCGCATCTAAGCAGTCCGATGCCACCAACAGCAGTTCACCACTCCACTATTTTACGCATCGGGTGGGTGCGGAATCAGCGATCCAATTGCAGGTTGGAACGCCGTTCGATTACGCGAGGCAGATGAAGCTGTTTGTGGTCAAGCGCATGCCCGACCCGCGCGATTCGACCTACGCTTCGGCCCTGCAGCACTGGATTGAGACGTTTATCCGCAGGACGCACGGAAAGGCATTCGTCCTGTTCACGAGCTATAAGTTGATGCAGGACATAGGAAACCGCATGGAGCCGTTTTTCCGTGAACTCGGAATTCCCTGTTTCATCCAGGGCACAGGAACTCCCCGTTCCGTGATGCTCGAGAGATTCAAGGAGGATGTGGATTCGGTCCTGTTCGGCACAGACAGTTTCTGGCAGGGAGTTGATGTGCCAGGGGAGGCGTTGAGCAATGTCATTATAACGCGCCTGCCCTTTGCTGTTCCCGATCATCCGTTGATTGAAGCAAGGATTGAGGCGATCGAGGCGCGAGGCGGAAATTCGTTTGGTGAATTCTCCCTGCCCGAGGCGATCCTCAAATTTCGACAGGGGGTGGGACGATTGATCCGAACGAAGTCGGATTCAGGAATTGTTGTGGTTTTGGATAATCGAATCCTGATGAAGCAATATGGGCAGGCGTTCATTGACGCCATGCCCCAGTGCCCGATGGAAATCGTTTAGCGCGATTCAGATCATTGGCCGAATCACGCCGCGGATGCCATTCGCAAACGCAGTTTGCGCAGCGCGATTTCCTGAATCTGGCGAATGCGCTCGCGGGTCAGTCCAAAGTGCTCGCCGACTTCCTCAAGCGTTTTCTCATTTCCGCCTTCGTTCAGACCAAAGCGCAGCGTGAGAATGCGCCGTTCCCGTTCGTCGAGCGTAGCCAGCGCGTCTTGCACGGACGACAGTTCGGCTTCCTTGTCGAGCCGGTCGTACGGAGCGGCGGCGTTCGTGTCCGCAACCATCTCGGAAACCGAACTCGATTCGTCCTCACCCACTGGAGAATCCAGCGAAACAGGTGACCTCGACGCGTCGCGATACTGCTGAATGCGGCGTGGATTGATCCCCAACTCGTCCGCCACTTCCTCGTCGCTGGGTTCACGGCCGAGCGCGTCGCGCAGGCGGGTCTCAGCGCGCCGGATGTGCGCCACTTTGTCGACAACGTGCACAGGCAAACGGATCGTCTTGGACTGGTTGGCAAGCGCCCTTTTGATCGCCTGCTTGATCCACCACGACGCATATGTCGAAAGTTTGGCTCCCTTGGTCGGGTCGAAGCGCTCGACGCCCTTGATCAGGCCGATGTTTCCCTCGTTGATGAGGTCAAGCAGCGGCAATCCCAGGTTTTCGTAATCGCGCGCGATCTTCACCACCAGGCGAAGGTTGGCTTTGATCATGGCTTCGCGGGCGGTCTCGTCGCCTTCGTGGATCCGTTCAGCCAGGGTGATCTCTTCCTGCGGGGTCAGCAGTTTGACCTGGCCAATTTCTCGCAGATACAGGTGGAGAGTATCAGTTCGCTCGGCTGGAAATTGCAGGACCTCTGCCCCCTGACCGCTCTTCTTCTCAGCTGCAACAGCATCTGTCGCTGATTTATCTGTGGTATCAAAGCGAGGGGTATCGGCCGCCGCCCGTGCGGGACCTCGGCGATGTCGGGGATTTTGTTCGCGCGCGCGGCGCTGTTTTCGTTCGCTTGTCTTCATGGTTCTATCGCTGTTGTCAGCCTGTCACACTCCGATAGTTGGCCGTTTAGTCAAGTATCAGTATAAAAAAACTTTGATCGGTCAAGCCGCTTGAGTTCGAGGCGACGTCGCACCGAGCAGATCGTATGTGCCCTGAACGGCGTCCTTGAGCACTTCCAGGCTGTTTTTGATGCGAGCTTCGGCAAGCAAGCCCTGGTAGTAGGCATCGAGCATTCTCGCTTTTCCCACGGCATCAGGAGCATTGATCAACCCTGCAGCATGGGCGTCGCGAATTGCGGATTCGAGGTACTTGCGTTTTTGTTCAAGAATCGACTGGACGCGATCACGAAGGTCGATCTCTTGTGTGCAGATTTCCGATCCCAGCGTGTGCAGGGGACAACCCAGAACGGAACCGCACTTCTTCTTTAAACTTGCCTGGAGCTCAATGCCGTACTCGCAGTAACGGCGCAAGCGTTCCAGAGGTGGCACGGTGGGGGAAAACAGACTGTCCAGCTCGGGACGGCGGCGGCTCCAGGCGTCATCCAGCGCAGCAATGGCCAGGTCAGCCTTGGAGTCAAAAAAATAGTAGAAGCTGCCTTTTTTGACGGCTGCCTTCTCGCAGATTTGGTCAATCGTGGTGCTGCCGTATGAGCCAGTCCAGATCAACTCCAGAACTGCCTCCATCAACCGCATTTTAGCGTCACTACAGCGTCCCATAAATTTTCAACACGAAATAAGGTCCGGCGAAATCGTGTCGCAGGCAACCGAATGAACCATAGAACCCTTGACCAAATAGTCAAATTGCAAAGCTCCGCGAAGGGGGGAAACACCCAATTCCGCGCCGAGGCGTAGCGTGGTTGCATCGCGGGACGGTAGCAGCCTATGAAAGCAGTTTTGCCCTTGTTTATTTTTGTGGACGCGTGCGGATGGGAAATCATCCGCAACGATCCGTTCGTGCGGAACTGCGCTCCGATTCGGAAACGACTGACCTCGGTTTTTGGCTACAGTTCAGCGTGTGTCCCTTCCATCCTTTCGGGGCGCTGGCCCGATGATCATCGCAACTGGTGTTACTTCGTTTACGATCCGGAACGCTCACCGTTTCAGCCGTTGAAGGTGCTGGAGAAGCTCCCCGCCGCCCTGACGAGCCGCCGGATTTTTCGCCGCTGGCTCTCCAAATGGGTCAAGGCGCGGCTGGAATTCCGCGGCTACTTCGATCTTTACAACATTCCGTTCAAGCACATCTCGCTTTACGACTTCTCGGAAAAGAAAAACCCGTTGCAGCCCGGCGGGATGAATTGCGGCTCGAACATCTTCGATTTCCTCGAGGAGCGGAATATTCCCTACCACGTGAGCGCCCCGGAACGTTCCGAAACAGAGAATCGCGACGCGCTGATCGCCGATCTTAAAACGGAACGGATAGACTTCGCGTTTCTGTATTGGGCCGGGCTCGACGGCCTGCTGCACATGGTTGGAAACCAATCGCCCGCCGTGCAGACCAAGCTCCGCGAATACGAAGAGTGGATCAGTTCCATTCTCGAAGCGGCGGAGGATCATTACGACGAGATTCGCCTTTATGTATTCAGCGACCATGGAATGGCCAATTGCGACGAGTTGCTTGACCTGAAGAAGGTCATCGAAGCTCTGCCCCTGGCTTTCGGGAAGGACTATGCCGTCGTTTACGATTCCACGATGGCCCGTTTCTGGTTCTTCAACGATCAAGCTCGCGAGCAAGTTTCTGCAGCGCTTGGCGCTGTGCCGCAGGGACGAATCCTCCCTGACAGCGAATTGAAGGAATTGCGAACTCACTTTGCGGATCGCTACTTCGGCGAACTCATTTTTCTGGTGCGACAGGGCGTTTTGATTGTGCCGAGCCACATGGGTGAAAGGCCGATTCGGGCGATGCATGGGTACCACCCCGCTGAATCGCAGAGTTACGCAGCACTTTGCACGAATCAAGCCGGCCTGCCGGATGACATCAATGCCATCCCTGACGTTTTCAGGCTAATGACCCGCGATGCGGAACTCGCGCACGCGCGCAACGCGGGAGAACCCGAAAATGAAGCTTCTTCCGAGGAAATGGAAGTGCAGCTGCAGTGACGGCAACGATTGAACGTGTTTCAAGTCCATGGACCCGATGGTTTCAATAATTGTTCGATCCTTTAATGAAGCGTGGGCTTTGCGTGAAACCTTGCCCGCGCTTCAGGAACAGGAATATCGAAAGTGGGAACTGATCGTGATCGATTCCGGCTCGAGCGATGGGTCAGTGGAACTCATTCAGCGAGCGCGGCCCCGATACTTCATCCAGATCAAGCCTGAGGAATACAATCCCAGCCGTGTCATGAATCTGGGAATGAAGCTCACGTCATCGGACTTCGCGATATTCCTCAACGCCGATGCAACGCCGCAAAATTCGAACTGGTTGCGGCCGCTCGTAGACGGGTTGCAGGATCCAAGGATCGCTGCGGTTTTTGGCAAACAGATTCCACGTCCTGGATGCCGTGCGGTTTTTGCCCATGACTACGAACGGTGCTTCGGCCCTTCGCGGGAATCCGCCCAGTGGGAACATTTCTTCAGCATGGCCAACAGTGGAATACGGAAGGATGTGTGGTCTCAGCGAGGGTTTCTGGAAGCGATGCAATATTCGGAGGATGACGAATACACGCGCTGGTGCTGCGCGCAGGGATATCGCGTCCTGTATGTACCGGAATCCGTGGTCATGCATTCGCACAACTATTCGCCTCAGCAGGCTTTTAAACGCAGCTATGGCGAGGCACGCGCGCTCGCGGCGGTTTGGACGGGCAAGGAGGACGAGATCAACTGGCCCGCGACGGTTCTGCTGGGCTGGCTGAATGATGCACGCCGCGATTTCGGTTACTGCCTGAGAACGCGCCAGTTGAGCGAATGGCCGCATGCTCTTGCCATCCGCTGGCAACAACGCAGGGCGAAGCTGCGCGGTTTTCGGGAGGGATGGAAACATTATCGCAACGGCCTCGTCCAGGCGTGACTCTCCGCGTGTCATCTGAACCCCCGGGCCGCGGCATTCTGAGGTCGGAACTGCAACACTTTCGCTCCGAGAATACCCAGCAGCGTTTTACAATCGATGGCAGCAACGCTCTCGAGGCGCGCCTTTCGGCGCTTTGCGATGAAGTCCTCGAGGGTGTCCAGAAGATCGTGCCGGCAGCCAAACTGGACGCTGTCGTGCTGGGCGGCGGGTATGGGCGCGGACAGGGTGGAGTGTTGCGCACGAGGACAGGAGACGAGCCCTATAATGATTTGGAGTTCTACGTCTTCCTGAACGGAAACCGCTTGTTAAATGAACGTCGATTCGGGCGCGCTTTGCACATGTTGGGCGAAGAGATGTCGCCAGACGCAGGGCTGCATGTCGAATTCAAGATCGATGCGCTGGAGCGTCTCAGGAAATCGGCCATCTCGATGTTCAGCTACGATCTGGTTTCCGGACATCGCCTCCTGTTCGCCCCTTACGGCTGTTTTAACCAATGTGAGCACCACCTTATCGCCCGGGACATTCCCTTGCACGAAGCGACGCGGCTCCTGATGAACCGTTGCACGGGTCTGTTGCTGGTGCAGGAGTTGTTAAAGAGGGAAAAGCTCAGCGATTCCGACAGCGATTTTGTGGGACGCAATCTTGCAAAGGCGCAGCTCGCGCTGGGGGATGTCGTGCTCACCGCGTCGGGGGAATATCACTGGAGCTGTGAAGAACGCCATCAACGCTTGAAGGCACTGGCGCCTCTTGAAAAATTGCCGTGGTGGCGGGACGTGGAAAAACATCACGCCATGGGGAAGGAATTCAAACTCCATCCTGCGCGAATGCAACGCAGTGTGCGGCAGTTCACGATGGACTATCTTTCCGTCTCGGACCTTGCGCGGCAGGTATGGTTATGGCTCGAGAACCAGCGGCTGGGACAAAAGTTTGGTTCGGTCCGGGAATACGGGCTTAGTAGAGTCCCGAAGTGCGCCGAACATTCAGCCATTCATTCGTTGCTCGTGAACGTTCGCACTTTCGGCACGCGAGCGCTCGTTTCGCGGGCTGGCTTTCGCTACCCTCGCGAACGCCTGCTGAACTCCCTTCCGTTGCTGTTGTGGGAAAATCCCGGGAACGACGTTCGTGTTCGACGCTCGCTGCAAAAGCAGTTGCGAACCAGCGGATCGGATTGGCAGAGTTTCGTCGCGGTTTACAAAAACCTTTGGCCGCCATTCAGTTGATTGAACAGCTCTGAACTTTTATGGCCGGAACTTTCGGCAACGGCAGACCTCCCCCCCGGAGTTGTTCGCGTTTGGGCTTCGCCGCTCAGTGTCACGGAAGATTTTCGCAACCGACTGCTGGGTGTGTTGTCGCCAGAGGAGCGGCTGCGCGCGGAACGTTTTCGCTTTGACCGCCATCGGCATCGCTTCCTCGCAGGGCGCGGCATTCTCCGAACTCTCCTGGGCGGACAACTGCAATGCAATGCAGCGGATTTGCAGTTTGCCCTGTCGCCAAAGGGAAAGCCTGCGTTGGGCGGGCCCTTCGAAAATTCAGGTCTGCATTTCAACGTGGCTCACGCCGTTGACCTCCTGCTCGTCGCCATAACCCGCCTCGGGCCGGTCGGGGTGGATGTCGAACCTCTGCGCGAGTTGAAGGATGCGGGCGACCTCGTGAAGCGCTTCTTTTCGCCGCGGGAAAGCGAGCGTTTTCACGCACTGCGGCGTGAGGAGCAGCCCGCAGCATTTTTCAATTTGTGGACCCGCAAGGAGGCGTGGCTGAAGGCGACCGGCGAAGGAATCGCGGGCGGGCTCGATCGCGTCGAGGTCACGTTTGAAGCAGGTGAACCGGCGCGCGTCATCAGCATTGCGGGTGACGTCGAGCTCGCAACGTGCTGGACTCTCGAAGCCTTGCAGCCCGCTGTGGAATGGGCCGGCGCCGTAGCGATCCGCGCCTCTCCACGCTGCTTTGAACATGGAAAATTCTCCGCCGGGCTTCAGTGATACTCCTGCACCGTCTTCACGCTGTATCCTGATTTTTTGAGCGCTTCAATTCCGAGCGCGGCCGCCTTGGCGCTGCTCAGCGTCGTCATGATGGGTGTTCCCGTGTAAACCGCCGTGGTTCGGATCTTAACTTCATCGGCGCGCGGCAGTTGCCCGGAGGGCGTGTTTATGACGAGCTGGATTTCCTTGTTCTTCAGGAGATCGATGGCCGTCGGCCGCCCTTCCTGCAGCTTGAAAACCCGTTGAACGGTGAGCCCCGCCTTTTCCAGCACGTTCGCGGTTCCCCCTGTTGCGACGAGTTCGAATCCGAGATTGGCGAACTGCCGGGCAACCTCCGCCGCCTCGGTCTTGTGTGCGTCGCTGACACTGATGAACACGCGTCCGCCGAGTGGCAATGACGCTCCTGCCGCCATCTGGGACTTCGCGTAAGCCGTGCCCAGGTCGGCGTCGAGCCCCATGACCTCGCCCGTTGAACGCATCTCCGGCGACAGCAGGATATCCTGCCCGTGAAATCGATTGAAGGGGAACACGGATTCCTTGACGGCCCAATACGGCGGCCAGACTTCATTGACGAAGCCGAGTTCCTTCAGGGTTTTGCCCGTCATCACTTTTGCAGCCAGCTTTGCGAGTGGAAATCCAATGGTCTTGCTGACGAATGGCACGGTTCGAGAGGCGCGCGGATTCACTTCCAGAACGTAAACGGTTTCACCCTTCACCGCGTATTGCACGTTCATCAAGCCGATCACTTTCAGCTCGCGTGCCATGGCATGGGTGTAGTCACGAATCGTGGAGATCACGCGATCCGACAATGTGTGCGGCGGCAGCACCATCGCCGCGTCGCCCGAGTGAACCCCCGCAAACTCAATGTGCTCCAGCATTCCGCCAATCACGATCGTTCCGCCATTCGGCAGACCCACGTCCGTGATGCAATCCACGTCGACCTCGGTGGCGTCCTCGAGGAATTTGTCCACCAATACAGGTCGTTCCGGCGATGCCTCAACCGCGAAGCGCATGTAGTGCTGAAGCTCGGCATCCGAATAAACAATCTGCATCGCACGGCCGCCCAAAACAAAGCTTGGACGCACCAAGACGGGATATCCGAGTTCCTTGGACGCAACGAGCGCTTCAGCTTCGTTGGTCGCGAGACCGTTGGGCGGCTGCGGAATGTTGAGGCGGCGCAGCATGGTTGCGAAGAGTTTCCGATCCTCGGCAATTTCGATGCTCTGCGGCGAGGTGCCGATGATGTTGACGCCGTTTTTCTGCAGGCCCAGCGCGAGGTTCAAAGGCGTTTGTCCGCCAAATTGCGCGATGGCGCCCCAGCAGTTTTCCCGCTCGTAAATGTGCAGCACATCTTCCAGCGTTAGCGGCTCAAAGAAGAGCTTGTCGCTGGTGTCGTAATCCGTGGAAACAGTCTCCGGGTTTGAATTCACCATCAGCGTTTCAAACCCGTCCTCCTTCAGGGCAAACGCGGCGTGGACACAACAGTAGTCAAATTCGATGCCCTGGCCGATTCGATTGGGTCCGCCGCCCAGGATCATCACCTTCCGCTTCGAGCCTTCTCCGCGGATCTCGTCGTCGCCGCGGTCGTAGGTTGAATAGTAATAAGGTGTGTAGGCTTCGAACTCCGCGGCGCATGTGTCCACCAGGCGATAGCTTGGAATCAAACCGAGCTTTTTGCGCTCCGCGCGAACGGCATCTTCGGTCTGCCCGGTGAGATAAGCGATCTGCCGGTCGGAGAAGCCGAGGGATTTCGCTTTGGCTAACATTTCAGCGTTCATTCAAAATCAAATTCCCGCCAGTAAGCCGCAACCCCCTTTGGGTGTCGAGTTGGAAAAGGCTCGCCGGGAATCCAAAAATAGTCTCGGCGTTTTTTAGAAATCGAAAAATCCGGCTGGAAGGCGATTCTGGATCGCGCACTATTCCCCGGATGTGTGCATCTGCCGCAATGCCGCCTGCCCTCCCAGGAAACGAGCCAGTCCGCGGCTTTGCCTTTTCAACAGTCATTCTCGCTGCCGGTTTTTCCCGACGCATGGGACAATCGAAACCATTGCTCCAATGGGAAGGCACTACCGTGATCGCGCACGTGTTGCAGCTTTGGAATGATCTCGGCGCGCGCCGCGTGATGCCGGTGGTGCGGCCGGACGACTCGGCTCTCGCCAGCGAACTCGATCGCCTCGGCGTGCCTCGGGAGTTGCGGATCGTGAATCACAATGCAGAACACGGCATGTTCAGTTCCATCCAGGCGGCCGCGCGATCGTCTATGTCGACGGCATCGGCAACGCATGTCGTTCTCACGTTGATCGACCAGCCACACTTGAATGCCGAGATGATCAAGCCGCTTTTAGAATTCGCCTCTTTGCATTCGGAATCCATTTGCCAGCCGTCATATCAAGGAAGAGGCCGCCATCCACTAGTCTTTCCCGCTCAGTTGTTCGCCATGTTGAAGCATCATGCAGGACCAACGCTAAAAGAATTCATGGCCGAGCATGCGGGCAGGAGGTCGGCTGTTGAGTTGAACGATCCACGGTTGAACGAGGATATCGATACACCCGAAGACTACGAGCGGCTTCGTCAGCTCTGCAAAAAGTAACGCTCTCGATCTACCACTCGATAATCAGCGTTGGACAGACGGGAAAGCGTCCGCATTCCGCCCCGTAGATGGTGAGGCCCCCAATCACGAGCGCATCCGGCGGAACCTCGCAGCGGAGAGTGATGAACCCGTCGGTGACACTTTCTGCGATGCGCCGCAGCAGCTCGCCCTCCGCGAACGCATGCACCAGGTAACCGTAGGCTCCGACGCCGCCGCGCAAATAGCTCAAGGCCCCGCGCGCGTCGTGGGGGTGATTTCTCAAAACGCCGTGGTAAACGCGAATCCCATTCAGCGTCATGCGAAGCGTAGTCGAATATGTGTCGCCGTCCGTTTGCGGAATATCGACCCGATGCGACGATGCCTCGCAGAGGAGTTTAAACCGATAGGCTTTTGAGAGATCGGCACCCTCAAGTGGAATCCGCCATTCGAAAAAGCCGTGTCCAAACGCGGCGCAACTGTCTTCCGCCCGCGCCTTGTCGCGATCCGTAAAACCGCCGGACCAAACCGCATCGCTCCATTCTCCGGGCGCCCCGCGCAGGACCAGCGCGCGGTCGATCTCTTCACGCGGCGGCGGATAGCCGCTGCTGACAAGATAAGTCACATGGTTCTGTGCCACTACGGATCCATCCCGTGCGCGCGCTGACAACAGAAGTTCACACAGCATGGTTCGTTCGGGCATTTTCAGCTTGAGCGCATGGGCGTGCGCCACCTGCCGGTGAGGGAAGGGGATGGGAACGAGCCCTTGCGCGATGTCCTGGTGCACACGTCCAAACGAATCCACGCCGCCCATCTCCCAATGGAGTTGGACGTCGCGACTGGCTTTGGTCGAGTAGTGTGATGACGCGACATCCAAAAGGACACATTCGCCGGGCTTGACCCGCTGAATGGGCGGCGAATCTATCGGCAGCGTGTTGCTCTCGTTGATGATTCGAGGGTCATAGCCAAACTCCTTGGGAGTGCGATCGTAGTTGAGAAAACCATTGTACTCCCATTCCACGTCGTGCAGCTCAGTGTAGATGTAAGCGGCAATCTGTTGATACCTCCGCATCTCGTTCGTCAGGAACTTGAAACTCCAACTGACATCGCGATCACCATCCAACGCTCCCACGCCGCCGTATTCGCTGTTGATCAATGGCTGGCCCTTGTGTTGAAAACCTGGCACGTAGTTGAAACTCGAGCCCACAAACGTTGATGTCACCACCTTCGAGATGTGTTCCTTCGCCTGCTGGTAGTCACTCATGTAGAAGTGCCACGAGTTAATATCCGTGTCGCAATGCTGATAATATTCCAGGTGATCCCAGTGACAGACGCTCATGTCCTCAACCAGCCGCGTGGGATCGAGCTGCTTCGCAAGCTCCCACATGTCCTGAACCCATTCCTGCGGCCGGATGAGCCCGCCCGGCTTTGGCGTTCTTCGCGGAATTTCCCGCGCACGATCCCGATCCTCGGGCGACATCGCAGGCGAGGGAGCGAGAAGCTTGTCGAGAAAGCTCATCTGTCCGCCAAAACCCCACGTCTCGTTGAACAGGCACCATGCAAAGATCGAGGGGTGATTGAAATCCCGGGCAATCGCTTTCCGCATCATTTCCTCAAAACGTTCCCGCCCCAGCGCCGTATCGCCACCCTCGCCAAAATTCGGCATATCGGCCATTAGCAGCATTCCCATCTTATCCGCCCAGTGATAAATCAGCGGGTCATCCACCTTGATGTGTATTCGAAGGAAATTAAATCCCACCTTCTTGGCGTAGCTGATGTCGTTCTTGATGACCTCGACCGAATATGCAGTGTAAACGCCGTCGGGATAGAACGACTGGTGAAGCGCACCTCGGAGATATCGGGGAACCCCGTTCACACGCAAGGCGGTGGGAGCCTGCGAATCCTTCGCCAGTTCGAAATCGATTTTCCGCATGCCGAAGTAACTGTGCACCGTATCCAGCACTTGTTCTCCTCGGAGCAGCCGCAGGTGAACCGCGTAAAGGAAGGGCGAGTTGGGATCCCAGAGTTGCAGTTCGCGGAGCTTGATGACCTTCGAGGCATCCTGACCTTGCAGCATCAAGCGCTCGGTCTGCGTCGTGCCATTGGGACCAAGAATTTCCGCCTGCACGACGTCGCTTTTTTCGAGAGATACGCCGGCCACGGAAACCTTCACGGAACCGCTGTCGATGTCGCCTTCGAATCTGAATGAATCCAGATGCGCGGCGCCGCGCGGCTCCAGGAACACGGTTTGCCAGATGCCGCTGGTCGTGGTGTACCATCGCCACTGTTTCCCCACAGGCTGCTCTCGATTGTCCATCGGATCTTCAACACGCAGCACGACGAGTGCGTAACGCACGCCGTCTTTCGTGAGCAGGGCGTCGGTAAGATCAAATTCGAACGGCGTGTAACCGCCTTCGTGATGGCCAAGGTGTTTGCCGTTGCACCAGCAGTCGGTGAAGAAGTCGGCCGCGCCGATCGTGAGAATCACACGTTTGTTCTCCCAGGCTTCGTTATTGGGAATCTGAACATGGCGCCGATACCATCCCACTTCATACCGTTGCGCCGATCGATGATTCTCCCGGGTTACTTCCAGGGGATTTCGGAATACACGCGTCGCGTAGTAGTTATCGTTGCCCGCGATATCGCCTTCACCCCAGGCAGCCAAAGATTCCCAACAAAACGGAACGATGATTTGCTCACGCCACTCCAGGCCGTCCGGCTGAAACCATTTCTGCTTGATGCCGCAGTGATCGCCGTCGAAACGAAACTGCCACGGGCCGTTGAGGTTCAGCCAATCGAAACCTTCCATCGTGCCGCGTTGCCGGTCGGGCCGGGGGTACTCAGGTCTTGGATAGAGGAATTGGGTGGGCATGCAGGTCGGGTCATGAGCTTACGCTCCAGCCATCACAAAACTGTGAAGGTGCGAAGCGTGATTACATTGGCGGGGTTCGTTTTCGGCGGACGTCAGCTCGCGTAAGAACGCGCGCCGATCCGAAAAATAGCGTTCGAGCGCTTTCTCCCACGGCGGAAGAAGCGATCCACGATTCGACCGAAGCACGGACGATCGCGGCCGTGCAGCAAGAAAGTCGGCGTCGTCGAGCCGCAGGGGTTCCAGCCCGGCCGCGGAAACGCCGCCGAGCTCGGCCGCGTGCAGAAGAAAGTTATGCCACGTGGTAGCGCCGTCGTTGGCAAGATGCCAAATGCCGCGTTCACCATCGATGAGCAAGTCGAGGGTCGCATTCACCAAGTCTGGAAGATAAGCCGGGGTGAGGGTTGCATCAACCAGCGCCCAAAACGGACGGTTCGCGCGGAGCTCCCGTACCATCGCCGTGACAATGTTGTCTTGGTCCCACGGGCCAAAAAGGCAGCACGTGCGGATGACAAGGCTGCCGGCATGGATTCGTGTCACCGCGCTCTCTGCCTGTGCCTTGCTCAATCCATAAATGTTCAGTGGATTAGTTGCGTCTGATTCCACGTAATCCGCGGCGGCACCATCGAAAACCGAGTCTGCGGAAAAGGTGACCAACGGGATGCCGGCGTTGCGACAGCTGTTTGCCAGGCAAATCGCTCCGTGAGTGTTTTCTCGGAAGCATCTGTCAGGCTCCGCTTCGGCCTGGTCGACACGCGAATAACCAGCTGCGTTGATGACCGCCCACGGCTCCGCCTCTCTGATCATCCGCCGCACCGAAATCGGATCCGCAATATCCATTTCGTGTCGCGTGACGGCGCGGAAAGCGAGGCCGCGGATGTCGCACAACCTTCGGAACGCCTGGCCCAAGGTCCCCGCCGCGCCCGTAATCAAGAGCGGCTGTTGAGGTTCGCGTCGAGGGCGGCAGAATAGTTGCGGCGGAGAGATCATCGCGAGCGCTTCTGCGCGCGGTTGCTGGGGGGGATAAAGGAGACGCTGCGGCCGCTGCCACCATCCCGCGCCATCAAGCACTGGGTGAGAATAGGGTTCACGCCTCGCCAATGCTCTCGCACATTTTCCTAACGCCGTCATTCGCGGTGTGGCGCCGCGCAGGTCAAATGCGCCAGGGTCGTAGCTGTTTTCAGAGCGCGTCAGCAGGGAGTCCCAATCGTAGGCTCCCAATAACGCCCACATCGTAATGGCCCTGAGATCGACCCCCTCGCGGCGCAGCAGCTGCCCGGCGTGCCAGACATCCATGAACCAGCGCAATTGTTCGTCACGGGTTGACCCGAGATGCACTTCCGTAATGGCGATGGCGGAACGGTAGCGTTCCCATGCTTCCTTGACGACCTGATATACCCCGCCTATGCCAGGCGCGCAGACGCGAACCGCGGATACGTCGGCATACGCATGCTTTCCGTTTCCGGCGTGGGAGCGTTCCGGATAGTTCTGAAGCTTCTCGTCGAGGAACCGTTCACCTGTCAGATGATAATTAATCCCCAGGATGTCGGGCCGACAGGGTGCCGCCAACAGCGCTTCAAGCGCGTCGATAGAAACGCGGCAGCCGCTCAGGTAATCCCACATAGGATGAGAGGAATCACAGCGGCCCGACAGCAAATCAAAGGTGAGCCATCGCCGTTCGTTCTCAAAATCCGCCTGATATCCCACGGGCTCGGTGCTGTACGTTTTCCCAATATTTTCCGTTTGCACGAGCTGCGCTTCCGGAATGATGTTGCGAATCTCCGCCACCGCAAGCTGGACTGCGCGGCATTGATTGACGAGTGCGCGGGAAAAGGCGGCCGTGTCGCGATAGTGCGGATGCCAATGGCCGGATAAACAGCTGAAGCGCGCGGTTGCGAGCGGTTCGTTGACAGGGTTGAAGTATCGCACCCACGGGTAGCGTTCGGCGACGGCCCGTGCATGTCTCGCGAGCCCATCCGGGAAATTCGAATCGAGCAACGACGTGTGTGCCGGGCCGCTGCCATGGTGCACGAGACCGACGATTGGTGCGATGTTGAGTTCGCGCAGGCGGAGCATGCGCTCATCGATCCACGACCAATCGAAGGTTCCAGACGCGGAATGCTCCCACAGAATGGGATAACGCAAGGTGCGAACTCCCAGGCGGGCCAACAATCCAAGGTCCTCGATCCGGCTGATATGTCCGCTGCGCTCGAGTTGATTGAAGTATTTGTCTCCCACCCGGTTGGCCGAGCATTCGATTCCGCCCCACAGTTCCACGCCAGCGTTGTGTGAATCCAGAGTGTCTGCGGGGCGTGGCTTCTCGTTGTTCATTGGCAGAATCTCACCGGTGTAATATTGCAAAACCGCCCGTGAGGAAGGTTTCACGAGCGGTTGGGTGACAGCGGCTCAGCGGACCTATAAGCGATCGGCCATTCAGGTTTCTGACGCCACAGCCTTGCGGCGCAGTGCCATCGGCCGCCTGGGCTTCACCACTTGCGGGAATGTCACGGTAGTCAGCTTGGGATCGCTGTGCAAACTGGCCGCTTCAGTGCGGGTGACGTTCAGCAGTCGAGCATAGATGGTAAGCGCCTGCGCCACGACCTGATCCATGTTGTAATACTTGTAAGTCGCCAAACGCCCAGCGAAGTGCACGCCGGACTGTTCGGCCAAGGCGTGATACTGCCGATAGATCTCGGCGTTCTCCTGGCGGGGGATCGGATAGTAAGGATCTCCTTCTCCACAAGGATACTCATATACGATACTTGTCTTCGCACTTTCCTGCCCAGTGAGGTGCTTGAATTCCGTAATTCGTGTAAACGCGTAATCGTTCGGGTAATTAACCACCGCCACCGGCTGGAACTGGCGCTGATTCAATGTCTCGTGTTTGAATTCAAGGCAGCGATACGGCAGCTTTCCGAAGCGATAGTCGAAGAATTCATCCACGGGGCCGGTATAAACCAACTCGCGATAGGGAATGAAACTCTTTACGTCCCGATAATCTGTATTCAGCAGAATGTGAATGTTGGGATGGTCGAGCATGTTTTCAAACATCCTGGTGAAACCATATTTCGGCATCGCCTGATAGGTGTCCGTGAAATAGCGATCGTCCCGATTCGTTCGCGTTGGCACGCGCGCGGTCACTTGCGCGTCCAGTTCCGATGGGTCAAGCCCCCACTGTTTCCGGGTGTAGCCACGGAAAAATTTTTCATACAACTCCCGGCCAACCTTGCTGACCACCACATCTTCGGATGTGCGGATATGCTCAATTTTTTCAGCGCGTTCCTGCAGGAACTGCTCCATCTGGAACGAGTTCAAACTGACGCCGTAGAGTTGATTGATCGTATCGAGGTTGATGGGGATCGGGACCATCTGCCCGTCCACATGCGCGAGCACCTTGTGCTGATACTGGCGCCAGGCAGTGAAGCGCGACAGGTAATCAAAAACCTCTCGGGAATTCGTGTGAAAGATGTGCGGCCCGTACTTATGGATTAACAGGCCAGCGTCATCGTAGCAATCGTAGGCGTTGCCTGCGATGTGTGGACGGCGATCCACGAGCAACACTTTTTTACCTGAGCCACGTGCAAGACGCTCGGCCAGAACGCTGCCCGAATAACCGGCCCCGACGATGAGATAGTCAAACGCGTCGGTCCGCGAACCACCTGAGCTGGAGAAACCATTTCTATTCATGCTGAAACCTCCGATGAGCGCTTCGCTTGAAGCGCGGCTTGAATGTGGTTTTCCAACTGGCTGACAATCGATTCCCACGTATTCCGGCCGGCCATCTCGAGGCCCCGCTCAACAGCGCCCGCGTCGGGATTCTCCGCCGCCTCTCTGCAGAGCTGGACGAATTCATCATGGCTGCGACCGACCTTTACGACGGAGTTGAAGTTACTGACCACATCGGGCACCGCAGTGCTGATGATCGGGCGTCCCGACGCCATGTATTCCAGAGCTTTCGTGGGGTTGATGAACTCAGTGGATTCGTTCAGGGCAAATGGCATTAGACACGCGTCAAAGCCTTTGCAGAAACCTGGCAGATCCGCATATTGCCGCTGACCAAGCCAGTGCAGGTTCGGCCGTTGAGGAAGGCTGTTCGGGTCTACCTTCATCACGGGTCCGACGATTGCGACGGACCCATTTGGGTTGGCGTCGGCAAGCTTGGCCACGAGTTCGTAATCCATCCGCTCGTCTACCACCCCGAAGTATCCCAAAACCGGTTTGGGCAGCTTCGCCAATTCTTCGGGGATGCGCGTTTCAGCATTGCGCGCCTTGGCGAAATGGTCGACTTCCACGCCACAGCCGTAGAAGTGACAATTGTTGTTGGAAAGTTTCTTGGATTCCCAGAGCTTGCGGCCGCCGGTGAACACAACATCAGCGGCCGCGAGCAGCGCGGCTTCCCGCACCCGAATCTCGGGCGGCGCGCCGCGGAATTGAGACAGTTCATCCATGCAGTCGTATACGGTCAGCGTTTCGTCCATGTGGCCTAGGAACGCCGGGACTGCCATGGGATCGTAAAACCACTGGACTGCGTTCTCAAAGCGCCCGCGTCCCGGTCCGCGCAAGAACTCCTGGACGAGCTCGCGCCGCGTGCGATCGACGTAGTCCGCATCACTCCAGCGCCACGAAGGGAATTGGAGCCGCAGCAAGGTCAGATTCGGCAGGTTATCGGGAGTCCGGAAGCGCGCGATCGGCGTGACGAGGTCAGGATCGGGTGCAATAGTTTCGACGAACAAAATCGGATGCCGCTGGCTGAGTCGAGAGACGAATTGCTGGGGGCGTTGCCACACCCAGTCCCAGCACAAATGGCAGTGAACGATGATTGGATAACTGGAGGTATTGAAATCACGGGGCGACGCGTGATTGCGATCCATATTCGACAGGTTTGAAGAAGATTGAAAATTCGAGTTTGAAAATCCGCTGGTTTGTCGCTTGGAGAAATCCCCTTTTCGAGTGCCGCAGTCCGTTCCAATTGGCGCGTAAGACATATTATTTAATGTTCCGTTTCTTCAGTTTCGGAGACTTGCTCCAGAGCGTCTTCCATTGGGAAAACCTGCACATTAACAAGACTTTAACGGTGCATGCGTCTCAATGGGGTGAAATCCGCAAACTCCCTTGTCACTCTGCCCGAAGCAGCGCAAACTGCCGATGTCTGCTGGGTTTTTGAGATAGCGCGCGCGTCGCGGAGATGCTGTGATGCCGCAGGCAAATTGGAAAAATGCCGACGGATTTTATTATGAATATGTTGACCGATGAACAACGTCAGCAGGTCGCCAAATGGATTGAGGAAGGCGTCAAGCTTTCAGAGATCCAGAATCGAATAGGGTCTGAGTTCGGGCTCCGTTTGACTTACATGGACGTCCGATTCCTGGTCGATGACCTCAAGCTTACGCCCAAGGATCAGGAGCGTCCAAAAACTCCAACACCGCCGCCAGCTGCAGCGCCCAGTGCGCCAGGTGGACCAAAGCCCGTGAGTCCGATCGCTCCCGAAAGCTCGGGCGCTCCGGCATCAAAGATCGGAGTGTCAGTCAGCGTGGATCAACTTGCGCGTCCCGGAGCAATGGTCAGTGGCAAGGTAACCTTCAGTGATGGCCAGAAAGCCGATTGGTATTTTGATCCCGCAGGACGCCTTGGCCTTTCGCCCGTGCAGGCGGGGTACCGCCCAACCCCTGCGGACTTGCAGGAGTTCCAGATGGCGTTGGAATCCGAGTTGAGTCGCATGGGAATGTGACGACCCGGTTGGACCTCAACGCGACCTTGGCATCACACAGTGCCCGGTTTTCCGTTGCGCCCGCGCAAAGGACAGCACTCCGCGTTCGGCAGTGACACCGAGGTAAGGATCATTTCGAATCAGAAGATTGCCATCGAGATCCAGATAATCACAGAGCGCCGACAGTTGAGCCGCGGCGCTGATGAGGACGCTGGTTTCAATCATGCAACCGAGCATCGTCTTGAGGCCGCGGGCGCGGGCGGCTTTCAGGGCTTCAAGAGCGCCAAGAACACCGCCAGCTTTGACAAGTTTCACGTTCACCCCGTGAAAACATTCAGCCGCTCGATCTGCGTCAATCGAAGAGTGATACGATTCGTCCCCAAAGATTGGGAGAGGTGACCGAGCTTTCAGCCATTTCCAATCAGCGATGGGTTTACCCGCAGGCATCGGCTGTTCCACGAATTCCACCTTCGGATCTCGAGCGAGCAATTCCAATTGCTCGATCGCCTTCTCCTTCGTGTCCCACCCTTCGTTGGCGTCGAGTCGTATCGGCTTTAGCGGGGCAACTTCGCGTAGCGCCTTAAGGTTCTCCTGATCCGCACTCGTCCCCACCTTCATCTTCAAAATCGGAAACGATTGGGCATCAACAACTTTCGCCCGAACAGAAGAACTGTCGGCAATTCCTATGGTGAAAGATGTAAGGTGCTGTCGATCAGGTGAATCAACTCCTAGGAACGCCGAAGTGATTTTTTCCGATTTTTGGGCTGCGACGTCGATCAATGCCGTTTCAATGGCACATTTGGCGGCCCAATTTTCACCAGCTGCGTTTCGGATGTAATCCACGCTGTCGTGCAACGGCAATCGCAGGTGATTTAAGTCCAACCTCGTCAGAAACCGACGGACGGATTCAGCGGTCTCTCCGTATCGGCGGACCGGCGAGGCTTCCCCGTAGCCGACGATCTCATCGCACGAGAGCTCTACAACTACGACGTCGGCAGAATCCGTTTTCTCGGTTCGGGCAAGTTTCCACGGATTCACCAATTCCAGCCGAATTGGATGAATCTGCAATTTCATGTAGCGTCGTCGCTGAATGGCAAGGTGGTATCGCCCGTTGGCACATCCGCGGATCCCGCCAATGCACTGCGTTTCAACCAGACCATAAGAATGCTGATATCGGCAGGCGAAACTCCGGAGATTCGTGATGCTTGGCCGAGAGTAGCGGGACGAATTTTCGAGAGCTTCTGACGAGCCTCACTTCGAAGACTCGGAACCAGCGCGTAATCGAAGCTGTTTGGAATCTGCTTCGTATCGAATGCCTTGAATTTCTGCACTTCGAGTTCCTGCCGCTCGATATACCCCGCATACTTGATCGCGATTTCGACCTGTAATGCCACATCAGAATCCAACGCCGGGTCTCGTTTAGGCAACGTTCGATACGAGACTTCAGGCCGTTTCAGCAATTGCGCCAACGTATCCGTTCCTTCTCGTGTGCTGTGCAGGCGCTGGAGTTCCCTGGTTATAGAGTCCTGTTTTGCCTGGAATTTGGCGAAATTGCGGATCGGCAAGAGTCCAACCTCATAACCGATCTCAGACAGCCGCAGATCAGCATTGTCCTGACGCAAGAGAAGTCGATACTCGGCACGCGAGGTGAACATGCGGTAGGGCTCGGTGGTTCCCTTTGTGACGAGATCGTCGATTAGAACGCCAAGATATGCCTGATCGCGCCGCAAAAGGACGGGATCCTTGCCTTGAACTCGCCGCACCGCGTTGATTCCAGCAATCAATCCTTGCCCCGCAGCTTCTTCATAGCCCGAAGTTCCATTGATTTGCCCCGCAAGAAAGAGGTTCCGACACGTCTTTGTTTCGAGAGAAGGGAAGAGCTGCGTCGGAAACACGAAATCGTATTCCACAGCATACGCGGGACGCATGATTTCTGCGTTCTCGCAACCGACGATGGATCGCACCATCTGAATCTGGACTTCGTAGGGCAGGGAAGTTGAAAAGCCATTAACGTAGATTTCGTCGGTTGCGATTCCTTCAGGCTCCAAGAAGATTTGCTGCCGCTCCTTTTCCGGAAACTTCACGATCTTGTCCTCGATCGATGGGCAGTATCGAGGTCCAATTCCTTCGATAGCCCCTGAATACAAGGGGGATTTGTGGAGGTTTTCCCGAATGATCTCAGCCGTTCGAGTGGTGGTAAATGTGACGTAACACGGCAGTTGCCCGTTGATCCGTTCCAATATCGAGTGCGGAGGGTATGGCGCGGCCGAGGAATGTTCCACGTGGAACAAATCGTCCTTCCAGAATGTAAAGTAGGGAACGGGTTCGTCTCCGGGTTGTACTTCGGTCTTCGAAAAATCGATCGAGCGACTCAGCAAGCGCGGCGGCGTGCCAGTCTTAAGCCGCCCGAGTTCCAAGCCTGCTTCTTTCAGCGACCCGGAAAGTCCCATGGCGGCAGACTCACCCGCACGGCCTCCTGACTGCTGGTTAGAACCAATGTGCATCAAACCTCGGAGAAATGTGCCTGTGGTGACGACAACGGTCTTGCCGATATACTGGACTTCAAGAGTGGTTTCCACTCCAACGGCGGCCCCATCCCGCAACAGAATCCTCGAGGTCTGTCCTTGTTGGATGGTTAATCTCTCCTGGCGCTCGCAAATCCATTTCAACCGAAATTGATAAGCCTTTTTGTCGCATTGTGCCCGCGGGGCCCACACAGCGGGACCCTTTTTCGTGTTCAGCATCCGAAACTGCAAGCCGCTCATGTCGGTGTTCTTCCCCATCTCGCCGCCGAGCGCGTCAATCTCGCGCGCTAAATGGCCCTTGGCGAGCCCCCCTATCGCCGGATTGCACGACATCTGGCCGATGGTGTCCGCGTTAATGGTGAGCAATAAAGTCTCGCACCCCATTCGGGCGGCAGCCAAAGCGGCTTCAACGCCAGCGTGCCCGGCGCCGACAATGATGACGTCAAACTCTTTGGGATAAACAAACATCAGGCACTCCGATATTGCGATTCGAAGGGAGTTTTTCCCGGAGTCTTGGCAACACCGGTCCAGGGATTGGCTGCGAGATGTTCACAAATCTTGAATACGGATTCAATGTGTTCGGCTTGGCCGGCCTGGGCTGCCAATTTTTCAGGCGTCCAGCTCTCGCCTTTGGACTCGCGCACCGTTTTCAAGATTTGGAGTTTCAGGGCGATGATTGCTGTCGCGGCTTTTTTTCCGGCCTCAACTCCCGGCTGATGATACGCGTTTACGTTGATCAGTGTTGCGTAAAGTCCGACCGCTCGCTCGAAGAGCGCGATCAGGACTCCCACGGCGAATGGAGAGACCTCATTGATCGTTAGAGTGATTGATTCGCGGCCGCTGTCGCTCAATGCCTGCCGGGTTCCCAAGAAGAATCCGGACAGGTAATCGCCGCTGGTCGTGTCTGGCTCGACTGCAATTCCCGGTGCATTCCTGTCTTTAAGCACCTCGATGAACGTGACAAAAAAGTTGTTCGTGCCATCTCTAAGTTGTTGAATGTAAGCATGTTGGTCCGTAGAACCCTTGTTGCCAAAAACTGAAATTCCCTGGTGAACAACGTTCCCATTCAAGTCGCGTTCCTTGCCAATGGATTCCATCACCAACTGCTGGAGGTATTTGGAAAACAATTCCAGCCGGTCCTTGTAAGGCAGGACGACCATCGCCTTCGCACCGACGCCGTTTCCAGCGAAGTGCCACATCAACGCAAGTTGAGCGGCCGGGTTTTCCATCACTGATTTCCGGCGAGTCTGATCGTCACACGCCCGCGCGCCTGCGAGCATCGCGTCGACGTCGAACCCTTGAAGCGCCGCTGGAAGCAGACCGACTGCGGAGAGTTCGCTCGTTCGTCCGCCCACCCAATCCCACATTGGAAACCGCATGATCCACCCGTTGGCCACGGCATATTTGTCTAACTCGCTCCCCAGCTGCGTCACTGCCACGGCGTGGGCGGCAAAGGTTAGACCAGCGGAATCATACGCAGCTTTTGCTTCGAGCATCCCGTTGCGAGTCTCCTTTGTGCCGCCCGACTTCGAAATTACCACTACCAGCGTTTGCCCCAACTCCTTGCCAATTGCCGCGACGACCCGGTCCATCCCGTCTGGATCAGTGTTGTCGAACGAAAACAGGCGGAGCTTATCGTTAACGGGGTGGCCAAGTGCATTGGCAACGAACTGAGGCCCCAGCGCTGACCCGCCAATACCGATCAAAAGCAGGTTTTTGTAAGTGCCGCTCGCACCTTTGATACGGCCTTGATGAACCCCAGCGGCAAAAGCTTTTATGTTGCTGACCGTTTGCTGGATTTCAGCGGTAATCTCGGGTTCAGGTGCCAATTCCGGGGTGCGAAGCCAGTAATGGCCGACGCGCCGCTTTTCGTCAGGGTTGGCTATGGATCCCTTTTCCAAGGCGTCCATGGCTGAGAAAGCCTTCTGAATCGAAGACTCCATCTCGGCTAGGTAGCCGTCGCAGAAGTTCATACGGCTGATGTCGACCGCTAGGCGCAGGGACGGAAACTCAGAGTAGAATTTTTGAAAATGTTCCCAGAGTTGCTGCTTCGATTTCATAAAAATAGGCGTCAGGCTACCATACAAAGGCCGCGGGATAAAACCACGAAAGCGTTTCATTGAAAAGGGGGAAGCGCAGATCACGGCAAAGCGGCCTTCTGAAGCACCTACTGCAGAGGCGGACTGAGTCCTTAATATGATCGCACGGTCTACGCTCCGCCAACCTGGAACCACGGCGATACAGTCCCGCCTCGTCAGGAGAAACCTGCGCTGCGTGGCGCAACCTCCAAGCGGCCTCAACGATGAGGCGTTAGTCAGGGTTAACGGGAAGAAATACTGTCAGCCTGGTTCCTTCGCCTGGCTTCGATATAAGTGCGAGCTTCCCATGATGGCCTTCCACAATGCGACGGACAATTGCCAATCCCAGCCCTGTACCGCTTCGCTTGGTCGTGCTGAGAAGTGAGGTGAAAGCCCTCTCCTGTTGCTCCTCAGTCATACCCGCCCCCGTATCCTGAAATTCAACGCGCACGTAGTCTCCGTGAGTGTCGGCGCGGCTGGACGAAGTGATTGTCAGCGTCCCACCGTCTGGCATCGCCTCGGCTGCATTCAGGATGATGTTTAGAATCACCTGCTCGAGTTGCGCCGCATCGCCAGGAATCGTCGGAATCGCAGGATCCAGCCGTGTCACCCAGCGAACGTTCTGGTTCTTCAATTTGTGCCGCACGAGCAACCCGAGTTCCTCGACGAGGGAGTTGAGGTTTACTGGCGAGAGTTGCGGTTCAGCTGTGCGCGCGAAATCGAGTATCTGTTCCACGATCTTGTTCAGCAGATCCATTTTCTCCCCGATGATGCGCGCGTCCTTCGCCCTTGGATCTTCGGAGGGGAATTGCAGGTTGAGCGAATGGTAAAGCATCTTCATCACTGTCAGCGGGTTGCGAATTTCGTGGGCAACCTCGGCCGCCAAAAGGCCAAGCGCGGATAGCTTTTCGTTCTGACGCAGCTGCTCCTCGACATCCACAATGCGCTCGTAGAGGCGAGCCTTTTCGATCGCGATGGCTGATAGCTCCGCCAGCGATGATAGGATGCGGATTTCTTCGTTGGAAAAATGATATGGCTCGCCCGTGTAGACACTCAGGGTGCCAATGGCTTCGCCGCCGAATAAAAGCGGCACGCTGAGCAGCGACACCAAGCCTTCGCGTCTCGCGATGTCCACGTTTTGGTAACGGCTCGACGTCTGGACATTTGGCACCTGCATCGGTTTTTTGCGTCGGACCACAACGCCGAGCAGGCTCTCCTCCACGCTCAATCTCGGCTTGCCGAGATATGTTTCGCTTGCGCCAGAGCTGGCGCGCAGGTCAAGGCATTCGGAGCGTTCATCCAGCATCATTAAAGAACAGACCTTCGCCTGCATCAAAACCCGGGTCTCGCGGGTCACAACTTCGAGGGCGTCATCAAGATTCAGCGTGGAATTGATGGTGCGGCTTACGTTGGCAAGCGCCTCGAACAAGCGGGCCTTCAAACGAAGCTGTTCGTAAAGCCATGTATTCTGGATGACGCGAGCAGCTTGAAGGGCAAGGGATTCGAGCAGCTCCTGATCTTCAACGCTGAAAGCGTCTGTCCGATCCGAATCAACGTTCAACACGCCACGAACCTCGCCATTAACCTCGAGCGGCACGGCGAGTTCCGATTGGATGTTCATGCGAACCGCGATGTAACGCGCATCCGCTGAAACGTCGCCCACTCGCGCCGCCTTGCCTGTACGCGCCACCCAGCCCGTGATGCCCTCGCCGACCCGCAGCTTGAGCAGTGCGGCGTTTGGTGGCAGGCCTTGGGCTGCCTGAATCTCGAGGAAACCGGTGGTTGGATTGATCAAGACGACCGACCCGCTGGAGGCTTTCATGAGGCGAACAGCCTCGGTTGTGATCAACTGCAACGCTTCCTGAGGCTCAAGCGTGGAATGAATGACGTTGCCGACATTGAACAACAGGTTAAGCCGGTCATATCGCGCCTGGAGGTCTTTCAAAGGGTCGCTCACCGCGCGGAAGTCTAGGGAAAACTACAGTACGGCAAAGCGCAAAACGGTTCTGCGGTTTGAAGCCGTCGCGCCAGTGGAGTGAACCGAACGGTCAACCGATCGGGACCGTCAGCGAATGGAGAGATCGATCTGATGTCGCTCAAGCGAGGCGCCTTCATCGTAGGCGAGTTCGGCAAGGTAGCGGTTGTAATCAGCGAGAGCCGTAATCTCGTCATAACTCGCCGCGGTCAGATCGCGTTGCATCTGGAGCACGATGAAGCTCGTGCTCTTTCCGTTCTCCAGTTTCTTCTGTTCTGCTTCGAGTGCTGATTCCCGATACAGCCGCGCCTGCCGGGTGGCTTCCACGCGCTCGAAACTGCTGCGCGCATTGGCGATGTCATTCTCAATCTGGATCAGCGTGCGCTGTTCGAGTTGTTGAAGCTGCAGAACGGAGACGTCGCGTGTGGCCTTGGCCGAACGCAGGCGGTTGCGCTCTGCCGTGCGGCTCAACGGAACTGAGAACTGGGCTCCAAAGGACCACGACGGATTCTCGCGCTCGCGAATCTGATGAAGAGCGTGGCTGTATTCATCACCCGTGCCGCTGTAACCCACACTGCCCAGAACATCGAGATTTGGATACAGCTGGTTGCGGCGATACCGGACACTTTGCTCGGTGCTGTCCACCGTGATCCGAGCAACTTCGACCTGGTATCGTGGATTTCGCGCGAGGCCGCGGCGCCAGCTTTCCTGCAGATCGTGCTGCTGCGGGACGGCCAGCAGCTTGTCAGTCGTAAGGATTTTCACCGCCGCCCAGCTGTTGGTGTAATCGTCGCTCAACAAATCCTTGAGAACGCGTTCCTGCGAATCGCGAAGGGCTCGCGTGGCAAGCAATGCAGCGCGGCTGCCCGCAGCTTCGGCCTCTGCCTGCCGTTCATCCAGTGGGGCAAGGGCGCCGACTTCGACGCGCTTGCGGTTTTCCGTCAGCAAGCGTTCCGCAAGTTCCAATGCTTTCTCCTGCACCCGGACATTTTCGTCGGCGGAGATCAGGTTGAAGTACGCGATCTCCACGTTGCGAATCGTGGTCATCACGTCGTTGCGGAAGGTGATCTCGCTCGATCGCAGCTGGTTTTTCTGAAGCGAAATGGACAGACGCGTGGCGTCGATCCAGAAATCCCGAAGCAATGGTTGCTGCAATGACAGAACTCCTGCGCGGCCCGACGTCGTCTCAAAAGGCGAACGAACGGTGCGTGTGCTGAAATTCGTCGAAATGAGAAATTCCCCCGTCGGCAATCCGCCAGGACCGAAAATCACATTCGTGTTGAGTGTGAAGCTGCTGCGATCGATTGTGGTCGACGGCCGGGTTCCGGTCTGGTCAGTAATGCTGCCGCCGAGATTGTAAAAGGTGCCCCAAGGAAGCAGACCGGAAAGGCCGGCTGTGATCGTGTCACTGTCCGTCTCCGTGCCACTGAACGTGCGGCCTTCCGGATCCACACCTCCCGACGAAAGGCTGTAGTTGTGTTCGCCGCTCGTTGTGAAAACGGGATCATACGCGCCGTAAAGGGCCGACAATTCAAACCTTTCGATCTGCGGGGCGAAGCGGCTGATCTTCACGTCGAAGTTATGCTTCAACGCAATTGCGATGCACTCCTGCAGCGAGAGCGGACGTGTCGCAGCAGCTAAATTCGTTTGCGCCGTTGAGAGAAGCGTCGTGGCACATAGCGAGAGGCAAGCGATCCAGATTCTCATCAAGCTGCAAGAGTGGTGAATGGTGTTCATATCAGCAAACAATTTCTACGCCGCGGCAGCGCGGTTCAGTCGATCCCTGATGCCCCGCCATTCGGGAGTATCGGGCGGAGCTTCAACAACAATCAGTTCCGCTCCCAATTCGTCGCATCGATGCAGTTCAGCATACAACGCGCGCGCGAACGCATCGGCGTCGTGGGGGATCACGCTTACGCGCGCTAGATCGCGGCCCGACGGAATGTTGCTGTGGGCCAGCACATGTGTTCCATGCAAAGCCTCCGCCGGCAATTGCGCGTGCAGTTCGGCTTCGTCGCGCCAGCGCAGGATGCGCATCGGCGTGCGCGGCGCGTAATGCCGCGTCAGCAGCCCCGGGCTTTTCAGCGGCTCTCTGTCCCCTGCTCGTGCGGCAAAATGCGTTCCTTCCTTTGCGAGGTAAATGACCGACGCGAGCGCATCTTCGTGGATCATCCCCGGCCGCAGCACGCGCGCGGGCGTTTGGGTGAGGTCAACCACTGTGGATTCAATTCCCACCTGTGATTGTCCCCCATCCACGACGAGCGGCAGTTGAGCACCCATCTGCAAGGCGACGTGGGCGGCGTTCGTGGGTGAGACACAATTCGAGAGATTCGCACTCGGAGCGGCGAGCGGAAAACCGCACTCTCGGATCACTGCCTGGATGAATGGGTGACTCGGCCAGCGCACGCCAACGGTGTCGCCGCCGGCGGTCACGACATCAGGAATCAGGGCCGCGCGTCTAAGGACAAGCGTTAACGGCCCAGGCCAGAACGCCGCCGCGAGGCGCTGCGCGTCGTCGGGCCAGCCAGCTACGCACTGCTTTGCGCCTTCAATATCTGCGACGTGAACGATGATTGGATTGTGGGCCGGACGCCCCTTCAACTGGAAGATCCTTGAAACCGCAGCAGCATTCCACGCGTTCGCGGCCAACCCGTAAACCGTTTCTGTCGGCAGCGCCACCACTTCGCCCCGCTTCAATAAAGCAGCCGCCGCGTGCACAGCTTCCGCAAAAAGCGCGGGAGTGTGTGTCGACACCATCTGAACTGTCGCAGCGCCAGCCATATTCAACCCGCTATTCGTAACGCAACGCGTCAATTGGATCGAGACGCGATGCCTTCCGCGCGGGATAGAACCCAAAGAAAATTCCCACAGCAGCGCTGAATACAAACGCAATCATCACAGAAGTTGGCGAAATCAAGGTGGGCCAGCTGGTCTTCGCGGAAATAAAATGCGACGCGACGAAGCCCATGAGAATCCCAATCAACCCTCCAAGAATGCTGAGTGTAACTGCCTCGGTGAGGAATTGCAGGAGGATATCGCGCCCGCGGGCTCCGACAGCCATGCGGATCCCAATCTCACGCGTTCGCTCGGTCACACTCACCAGCATGATGTTCATGATGCCAATGCCGCCAACAACCAGGGAAATGCTGGCAATCGCGCCGACGAGGAGCGTCATCGTCTTGGACGTCGCAGTGGCCGCCTGCGCGAGTTCCAATTGATTGCGCACGGTAAAATCCGGCTCGCGCCCCGGGCGGCGTTGCTGGAGCAGGTCCGTGACGTCTTCCTGGATCCGCACCATCTGGCTCGGAGCCGAAGCCTGAATCAGAATCGCGCTGAGATATTGGCGGCGTGAGACGCGGCGCATGGCGCTTGTGTAGGGAATGATCACAACGTCATCCTGATCCTGGCCGAAGAAATTAACTCCCTTGGGCGTAAGCACGCCAACAACGCGAAAAGGCATGTTGCGGATGCGGATCGTTTCACCGATGGGATCACCTCCGGAATACAATTGGTCCACAATGGTTTTCCCGATGATTGCAACCTTCGCTGCGGCGTTCACATCGGCCTCGGTAAACATCTCGCCCGACTCCAACCCCCAGGCGCGGATTCCGAGGTAGTCGGGTGATTCACCAAGAACCTGTGTGTTCCAGTTCAGGCCATTCGCCATCACTTGTTGGCGGTCCCGGATCTCGCAGCTCACCGCGACCACTCCGGGAATTTCGCCTTGGATGGCAGTTGCTTCTTCAGGCACGAGCGTGCTCATCGAACCCCAGCCGCCGCGAGCACCGCCAGCCGTAAAGCTTCCTGGAAAAACCGACACAACGTTTTGGCCCAGGCTGGCAATCTGTGCCTCGACCTGCGATTTCGCGCCATTGCCAATCCCAATGGCTGATATGACTGCGGCGACGCCGATGATCATGCCCAGCATTGTCAGCAGCGTGCGCAGCTTGTTTCGCCGCAGCGCGCGGAGGGCGATCCTGAAAGTTGCAAAAATTCTTTTCATGATAGCCGCACCGCTTTCTGCGCTTCCCGCAACCTTTCCAGTTCGCGCGACGCAAGAAGCCGATTCTCAATCGGCGAATCGGTCAGGATGCGCCCGTCACGCATGACAATGGTGCGTTTCGTGTAGGCTGCGATATCGAGTTCGTGCGTTACCATCACCACCGTCATTCCCTGGTCATTGAGCTTTTGGAAAACGCCCATGATCTCAATGCTCGTCTGGCTGTCGAGATTGCCCGTGGGCTCGTCCGCCAGGAGGAGTGCCGGCTCGTTCACCAGCGCACGCGCAATTGCAACCCGCTGCTGTTGGCCCCCAGAAAGTTGATTGGGATGGTGATCCGCGCGATCGGCCAGTCCCACGAGGCCAAGCGCGCGCATCGCCCGATCCTGCTGCTGGCTGCCTGAAACGTTTTGATGCGTGTAGAACATCGGCAGTTCCACGTTCTCGATGGCAGACGTGCGGGATAACAGGTTGAAGCCTTGAAAAACAAACCCGATTTTCTGGTTCCGAATATCCGCGAGTTCATCGCGATCGAGTTGGGAGACATCGATGCCGTCCAGAAAGTAACGCCCTTCAGTCGGCCGATCCAGGCAGCCGAGGGTGTTCATCAAGGTGGATTTGCCTGAACCGCTGGCGCCCATGATTGCGACGAATTCGCCCCGCTGCACCCGCAGGGACACGCCGCGGACGGCGTGAACGTCGACTTCACCGGTGTGATACACCTTTTGAATGTCCTGCAACTCAATGACGGGATCACCTTGCATGCTGGGTCGCTGCGCGTTTAGAAACGGCGAAAACCGCCTGGCCTGCCTGGGCCACCGCCGCCAAAAGGATTCGAAGGCGGTCCGCCAGCAGCGCTGTCGCTGCTCATCATTCCAGTCACCACTTCATCGCCTTCCTTCAAGCCGTCCAACACTTCCGTGGTCACACCATCCGAAATGCCTGTGCGAATTGTGGTGGGTTTCAGGGAGGGAACCCCGCCTTTCTGCTCGAGGACATAAACCGTGCGCTGGCTAAAGCGATCTCCGCCTTCGCGCTGACGGTTTCCACGCATACCTCCGCCACCCCCTCCACCTCCCCCACCGCCGCGGCCTTCGCCCCGTGGACGTCCTTCGCCGCCAGCAGCACGGGCCATCTGCGGTTGCGGCGCAGCCGCGGGAGCAGCGTTCGTTCCGATCAGAAATGATTCCGGCGGACGAAATCGGAGCGCGGCGTTCGGAATTCGCAGCACGTCCTGCCGTTCCTGAAGGATCACAGACACGTTGGCCGTCATGCTTGGAAGCAATTTCAAATCTTCGTTGTCCACGTCAATGATCGCGCTGTAGTTCACCACGTTCTGGTTCGTCACAGCACCATAGCGGATCTGCGTCACCTTCCCGCGGAACGTGCGATACGGATAAGCATCCACTGTGAATGTCGCGTCCTGGTTTATCTCCACGCCGCCAATGTCCGCTTCCGACACGAGAGCAGAAATCTGCATTTTGCTCAGATCGTTCGCGATGATGAAAAGCGTTGGGGTGTTGAAGCTCGCGGCGACTGTCTGGCCGACATCGACATTGCGCGAGATGACCACGCCATCCACGGGCGCCACAATTGTGCAGCGGGAAAGATCCACGTTGGCGCTGGCGAGAGTGGCTTCTGTCGATTTCAAGTCGGCTTCAGCCTGCTGCAGTTGTGCCATCGCGGTATCATGATCCGCTGCTGGGATGAGGTTGCTTTCGAAGAGCGAAACGGCGCGCTTAGCTTGCACCCGCGCGAGCGCAAGGTTGGCGACCGCATTGGACATCTGTGCTTCGGCGCGGAGGACTCCGACCTTGTAGGTGGAGGGATCGATTTCGGCGATCACCTGGTTAGATTTCACAGTGGAATTGAAATCCGCGTAGATCGCCTGAATCCTGCCCGAGATCTGGCTGCCGACCTGGACGTTCACGAGTGGCGTGAGGCTGCCGGTCGCAGTCACGGATTGAACAATGTCCCCGCGGCTGATCTTGGTCGTTTGGAATTGCGGCGGTTCGTCGCCTCGGCGGAAGTACCAAACCACGGCCGCGATCACTGCGGCAATGACGATCAACGAGACCACGGGTGTGATCCATCCAGATTTCTTTCGCGCCATAAATAGTCAGGTCAGCTCCGGCCCTTCAGACAGGAACTCAAACCCGCAGGTTACCTGGTTTCCCCCGGATGTCGATTCTCAGGATCGAGTGATAGTCGGAGAAATTGTTCGGGTGAAGCCGGGATCCGTAGTCATTAGAGTCATTAGCGCCGGGTAGTTCGGTGAGGACGGAATGGCATGCCCGGGCATGGGGACATCGCATGGCGCTGGCGGAACAACGTTAGCCATTTCCAAACTTGCTCCCATACGGGCCAGTTCAGCGAGAGCTCGCCGGAGGCGATAAGCTGGAAATGTCTAAGTGCCGGGCGCGGTAAAGGTGCGTGCCACAGTGAACCCAAACGTAGCCGCCGCCAATTTGGATCGCATCAACACCCCGTTCGGGGATGTACGCAATCTTCCTGATGGTCTCTGCCTCTAGATCCACGACTGCGACGTATCCTTGCCCTCCAACCCAAAGTTGTCCCCGGTCGAGCGTTAGAGTTGTTGGAAAGCTTGGAAGCGGGTCCTTTGCCAGAAGACGGCGTTCGCGTTGGTCCATGAGGGAAAACACTTTGATAGCGCCGCGGGGGGGGAAGTCCACCCGACGCGGAACGTGTCACATACTGTCCACTTCGGTTGGTTGCAAGAGTTGTCCGAATGCTGTCAGCTTCCTGAACCGAAACTACGCGGATGGCTTTATGAATTGAATTCGTTGCTCTTGGATGAGTTTTGGTTTCAATGGTCAGGGAGACGAGCTCCTCTCGAATCCCTTCAAACAATTGCCCCGCTCCGATTTCGTAGCACATTAACGATTCCCCGCGGCTGTAGCTGCGCGCTTCCCATGTGTTCTGCACCGTGCGATAGCGCATCGATGCAGCCCCGGATTTAAACCAAATGTCCGCATCAGCTCCCGGGCGGATGTGTGTGACGGCGGTCCGCGGAGGTTGCGTCGCGTCGGTGATGTCGCCCAATGATGATGTTCGAAAGGAAGTAATGGTCCGGGATTTGATGTCGTACTTTCCAAGACCGCCGCCCCACGCGTTTCCGTAGCCGATCCAAAGTGTATCGCCCACGCTCCATAGGCCAGAGATGTGGTTCATCAGGAGTCCCTCTTTTTCCGTTATCATCCGAACTTTCTGTGTCGCTCGTTCAAACTCAACAATTCCTCCCCCGGCTGTGCCGATCCAAATTGACAATGGCCCAATGTGGATGGCGGAGGCAGGCGTGTCACCCTCCAGCGGCATCCGCGTGACCGAGTTCGTCTTCAAATCGAAATCGACCCGCATGAGTTCGCCACTGAATGCAATCCAGAGCCCGTTCCAATCTGCACCGACCAAAGGATTGTCGCCCGATGTGGAACTGTAGCGTCGAGGATGATGGAAATGAATGCAGGGCTGGCCGAGCTCGAATTCCCGAGGATCATGGAGTTTTGGCAAGCCCAACTTTTCACGGCAAAGCGCGGCCTGTTTGTTTGGAAGAATGACGGTGAACGCTGGACCCCATGGACCGCGGTTTCCCATTTCGTATGGACGGTTTCCGAATGTTTCGAAGATCGGTAGTGCGTTGCTCCATTTCTGGCAGGCCATCAGCTGGAAGGCCATCGCCAGTCGATCGCTGGCCTGGCCGAACTTGCGTTCGTCTTCGGAATCCAAAGCTGTCGCGCGGGCGATCGTTTCCAGCGCTTTCAGGGCAATCGCAGGGAATCCATGGTCGTTCGCCCAGTAGTACACGGTCGAACGCAGGTGAACCCAGAACGAAACCACCCTGTTCGGGAGTTGGTCGGCATTTTCAACACACCAATCAAGGGTTGTTGAGAACTCGTCGAAAATGGAGGCATTTGTATCTGTCTGGAACGTAATAATGCTCGCCAGGAGATACGGCGCTGCGACGGGAAAGTCAGCCCGGATCCGCGGGTAAAGTCCAGCCAGGCGGCGTCCGGCCTTCTCGCGATCGTTGCCGAGAACCTCCAAAAATGCGTCCATGCCCATGCTGGCACTGTACGTTCCGCTTCCCGAACGGAGCATTCTGTCGAATGACTGGAACCTTTCGAACAGACGCTTTTCCGCAAGGACTTCAGCCTCCGTGGAGTTTCCCCGGACGATGATGGCCTCTTCTGCAGCCCGTTTGGCCTGCGTTTCGTAGAAGGCGATCGCAGCCGGATTTGTTGTGCCTTTCACCGCGTGCTGAAACCAGTGCAGTTTTGATGAAGACGGATTGGGCCACTCAAACGAGCGAACCAATCCTTGTCGCGCGATTTCAGACCATTCATCGCTGGCCGACTCGTCAATAACGTGGCGATACTGCTCGCGCGCCTCATCCAATCGTTCGATCAATGTTTTGCGAAAACACGTGGCGAGAGAAACTCGGGCTTCCCTGTTGAGCGGCTCCAGGAGCAAAACCGTCTCGAAACAGCGCACAGCTTCAATGGCATTTCGCCTTCGACGTGCCATTTCATTCTCGGCCATGCGGGAGTATCCTTCGTAGCTAACCCATGCATGACTCCAGAAATCCCCGCTGATGCGCGCGAGCTCTTTCCCCTTTTGCAACAGCGATTTTGACTCGGTCAATCGTGAAAAGACGAGGGCTTGCTTATCCTGCGCGATAATGCGATCGATCCCTGCCTTGACCGCTCGAAAGAAGTCTTCGTTCGAACGTTCGCGAAATTCCAGTCTATGACCACGACCGAGCGCTCTGCGCACATCGAGGGCGAGCTCGATTTGCATGTTCGTCGTCTCATAGGATTGATACACGCCGTCCACCATCCAATAGGCGGCTTGCATCGGCTGTGGCGGGTTGTTCTGGTTTTCGGCAAGCCCGGCGAGGTCAAGATGCAATTCCTTCAGCAACAGGTTGACGAACTCGCGTTCCAACAAAGTCACGGCGCTTCCCTGATAGGCCGCGATTAAATACGAACGGAGCTGTTGGGGCAGATCGGCCTGGCGGCTGTTGAGACTGATATCTTCAAGCCCGCCCACTGCAAGGTAGGTTTTCAAGCGGGGATTCGCCGCGTCCTGTCGCGATTGCCTCACAAACGTCGCTAGATTCGAGGCGATCATTTGCACATTGACGTCGCGAGGGATCATCGCCGCCTCGCGCATCACTCCAGTCCGGGCGTCGACAAGGCGGACAACGGCGACATTGGATCCGTTGACCACTGCCGGCGTGCCGAGTAGGAACCAATCGGCCCTGAGCAATTGCCCCGCACGAACCGCGTCGCTCGCCCGAACCAAGCCGCGGGCGTTCAGCTGCAGCTCGGAGACGATCTTGTCGAGCGCCTGCCGCTCGATCAGCTCCAGACCGGCCGCGCCATTCAGGTTGGCGATAACCAGATCTCCCACCGTCTGGCTTTCCGATTCCCCAGGCATGCCCGTATTCCCAATGGCCAGGCGAACCGCGCGGCCGGGTTCAATCGGTTCTGGGAGCGATTGGACGGTGGGTGCGGACCTGTGCAGCCGCCCAGCCGCGGCAAGCAGATCCTGTTCTGTGATCCGGATGCTGTCCTCCGCAAAGTAGCCCACCTTCCAAAGCAGGAGCGCCATTCCCAGAAGAGCCACAACGAGGGATGAGCTAATTACAATGACGAATGATTTGCGAAGGCGCATGTCTGGCGTTTGTTCACGGGTGCCATTGAGTCACGTTCTTCGCATGTAAGACATCGGTCGGCTTCCCAAACTTTGATTTCTTTTCATCGTTTGAACGAAGACGGCGGCGCAGGATCTTCAATCAAGTTCTCTGCTTCAACGGCTATGGGCCACAGTCCGGAGATGTTCGGCCAGGGTGTTGGCCACTTCAGGATCGTCATACTGACGCATGAACGTTTTTTGGGTTTCGGAAACTGGCCCGGCAGATTCGACGGCCTGCGCAAAAGCTGCGTGGTCCCCCGGTTTTACATAGATCGGGTACTCGCTGAAGATCGACCGATAATGCGGCAGCTCGTAGCAGAAGCAGCGGCACCCGCAGTACAGCGCCTCCGCAAGCGCGATTCCCCAGCCTTCCTCGTAACTTGGGAAAAAGAAAAACTGCGAACGCTTCAGGAGCGCAATTTTTTCCTCCTCCGTCACGAACCCCGCCAGTTCGATGTTCGTGACTTCCAACCGCTTCATCTCGGTCGCAAGGAATTCCCCTTCCGGCCCCGTCCCCGCCATGATCAGCCGAAGGCCGGGACGGCTGCGGGACAACGATTTCATCACATGCAACAGATCAAAAATCCCCTTTTGGGATACCAGCCTTCCCACAAAGCACGCGAGATCGGGGTCGCGAGCTTCAGCGCGAACAGAGTCTATCAGGTGGGCATCAAAACCTGCAGGGAGAATGAACATCGGCTTTCCCGGCAGGCGTTCGGCCAATTGCCCGCGGACATATTCGTTTCCCGCCACGATGAAATCGCACGCGCGGCGGAGGATGAGCAGGGTCAGCGCTTGTTCACAGGCCGCGATTGCGAATCGCACGCGCGTGGTGAGATTCACTGCTTTGCGCGCAGGATTGATGTGGTAGATCACGGCTCCCTTCCGGCGCGCCTTCCAGAACCAGATGGGAATGACATCCACCGAGAATGGAGATGCAGAAAGGGCAACGTCGTAAACAGTGCGATTGCGAAAAGCCCAAAGAACGCCCTGAACAATGCGTGTGAGGAATAGCGTGATAATTCCCGGGAGGCTCAGCTGATTATTGCGTCGTGTCAGGAATTTTTTGGCGGCGTTGGGAACGAAGGACGTGGCGGATTCGGGAATGAGCACGTCGGGCCGTATCTCCGCCAGGCGGATGAACTTGAACAGCACCAAGTCTCCCCCTCCTACGCTTTTGCCTTCCTGCGCGAGGCTGCCATTCAGCGAGATGAAGACCGACAGCGGCCGCGATGCAGAAAGGGGGAGCGCTGCAGTGGCATTCATCGGCAACTCGGGCATAGGCAATGTGGCGCACAGTCACCCACAGCGGCTTCGCGGTTTCAAGTGGAAACCAGTTGATGATTAGCGATTGGGTAGACGAAAACCCGCGGCGCAGCCCCTTCAACGGAGCCGCACGCGCGGGTTTGTCGCCGCGGGTGTGAGATTATTTTGCCGCGAGTGCTGCCTCAATCGCAGCGATCACTTCGGGCGCATCAGGTTGCACTCCCGGTTCGAAGCGCTTCAGCACTTTGCCGTCGCGCCCCACCAGGAACTTGCCGAAATTCCATTTGATGTTCCCTGGGAACGGAGATCCCTCACCAGCAAGCATTGTGTAGAGCGGATGCCGATTCGCGCCGTTGACATCGATCTTCTCATACATCGGAAACGTCACCTGATACTCGCGAACGCAGAACTCGCGTATTTGCTCGCTTGAGCCGGGTTCCTGTCCGCCAAACTGATTGCAGGGAAAGCCGAGAACGGTGAAACCTTTGTCCTTATACTTTTGATAGGTTGTCTCCAGGGACTTGTATTGCGGCGTGTTTCCGCATTTCGAAGCGACATTCACAATCAACATGACCTTGTCCTTGTAAGTCGACAGGGTGGTGTCCTTGCCCTCGAGATCCTTCACCTTGATCTCGTGAATGGGCGCTGCCGCGAGGGTTGCTGTCATAACTAAGAGTGCCAATGGAGTAAATAAGGATGGGGTTCGCATGGGCCATCTCTTACCCCGGGCTCCGGGTTTTGTCGAGAGTACCCGAGACTCTTTCTGGGTGGGACACGTAGCGCGGGTTTTCAAACCTGTTATATCGCAGGCGTCCCAACCTGCCTGGCGTTATTCACCGCGAGCTCGGTTGAGATCCGCAATGAACTGATCCGGCAGGTTCGATGCGCCAAGGAATCCAGCCGCTTCACGAATTCGGCCGCCCCAGACAGGTTGAACGTTAAGTCCCCTGGAAGTCTGCGCGCTCCGGAGGCCGGCCGGCATCGGCGTTCAGGCGGCCTTCGCGCTCAGCCTGTTTTGCAAGGAACGAATCAGGCTTTCGAAGATGAGCCGGCCGTCATCGCATCCGAGAATCTTTTCGCTGGCGCGCTCAGGATGCGGCATGAGCCCTGCCACATTGCGGGCCTCGTTGCAAATGCCGGCGATGTTCTCGAGCGAGCCGTTGGGGTTGGCTTGTTCGGTCGCTT
>Ga0196970_1000498_pt1 | contig 43819 bp, 58 predicted proteins | sample S1v_513CmetaG_FD_148672 | JGI IMG/M metagenome (GOLD analysis project Ga0196970, IMG submission 148672) | Soil microbial communities from Anza Borrego desert, Southern California, United States - S1+v_5-13C | ecosystem: Environmental > Terrestrial > Soil > Desert | place: USA: California... | reverse complement strand
GGCGGTTCCGCGGTCGCCGCTTCCGGCACAGATCCCCGGCCGAAGCCCGCACAGGATGTCGTCAGACTGACGCAGGCGATCGACAGCAGCCGCATCCAGCGGGTCATCGGCGCCCGGCGCGACTCGGGCCTGAATTTCGTGGTCATGGGCGGCCTCCCGGGCCTGTTCGACGATGATGCGGACTTCGCCGGCGGCGGCCTCGACCTCCGCCTGCCCCTCGGCCGCGTACTGACCCGAGACCTGCCCGTCGATCGCCGTCTCTTCGTCGGCGCGAGCCTCTTCCAGCTGGCGATGCAGGAAGCCGGTCAGGGGATTGAAGAAGACGATCAGAAGGATGACGGCCAGCAGGGCGAGCGCCGACAGGCCGAGGCGGACTGGAGACCAGCGGCTCATGGCCGCCCCCCGGTCCAGATCAGCGCGACTGCCATCACAAAGGCCATAACCGCCACGGCCGCCAAGACCGCCATCGCGCTCCCATCGACCAACGGGTCGGGCGGTTCGATCGGAGGGACCGTCATCACGCCAGCTCGAAATGCGGGCCATCGGTGAAGGCCTTGCGACCCCGGGCCCTCTGCCGCGCGCCATAGGCTTCGACCGCCGCCTTCATGGCCGCCGGCGTCCCGTTCGGGATGTCGCGCAGGTCGATCCAGGCCCCGCCCCAGCGGATCTCGACGCCCAGCTCGCGCGACGCCTTCCAGACGGCCGCGGCGATGATGTAGATCGGCGGCCATTCCCAGCGCAGCTTGCCGTTGATGAACGGGACCAGGTCCACAGCATGGCCGAAGCCATCGGACTGCGGCCGGTGCATGGAATTCATCGTCTGGGACACGCCCGACCTTACATAGGCCCGCTGTTCCGCCTCGGTGCGCAGCCCGTCATGGACGCTGAAATCCTGGGCGGTGATCGCGATGGCGCGTTCCACCACCTTCACCAGCGAGGGATGCACCCCCTTCAGTTCGGCGCGCGACTTGGCGCCCAGCACATACGGCATGGTCCAGCTCCACTCTGTTCAAGGTTCCGGCGCACGCCGTGCGCCGCCGCGGCACGAACGCCGTTCGTCTCAGTCGCCGGTGCTGACCGTCATCGACGCGGGCCCGGCCTTGGCCTCGATCCGCTTCAGCCCACCCGAGGCCAGTCGGAACACCACGACGGCCAGAATGGCGCACAGGGCCAGCCCGATCGCCGCCAGCGCCTCGACCCGGCGTTCCGCCACCGCCTCGGGCCATGAAACGCCCCGCACGATCGTCATGCCGAAGATCACCAGCCCGCCGCCCAGGATGGCGATCACCCAGGCGACCATGACGGACAGCGCCGGGCCGGCCATCGCCAGCATCCGCACCGCCCATCCGTTCGGCGCCGTCACGACCGCGGCGCTTTCCGGCGTGCCGGCGCCGGTGACGGCCGCCGCGGCCGACTTCAGGGTCTCGGCGGCGTTTGGTTCGGTCGTCATCTCACCCCTCCCCGTCCGCTGGAGTCCGGATCTTCCGCGCCGGCATCAACGCCGTCACCTCGCCGCCGCTCAGCTCGACGAAAGCGCCGACCCCTTCATCGGCCGGCAGGTCGATCCCCTGCCGGCGCAGCACGGCGATCAGGCTACGGTTCACCTGGGCGCTCTGGGCCTCGCGGGCGTGACACAGCTCGACCTCGGCCTTCAGCGTTTCGATCTCGCCGCGCATGGCCCGCTGTTCTTCCAGCAGCTGCTGCACGCTGGTTCCCGACGCCTCGAGCGCCAGCCGGATCAGTTCGCTGGCCGCCCCGGCCGCGTCGCCGATCTTCTGTTCCGGGGTCCGCCGGCGCGCCAGCCACGACTCCACGAACTTCATCGCCGCGACCGCCATGACGGCGCCGCCGCCGACCAGACCCGACCCGGTCGCGACCTCTGACAGATCAGGCATGGGCCGCTCCCCGGTTCGATGACCGGACCGGGCGCGAAGGCCGGGCCGGGCCGATGATGTGGCCGCATGCGGACACGGGCGCCTCCTGAAGAGCGTAGGGAGGGTCACTGCGACAGCGGCCGGGGGCCGCTTTCCGGGCCGTCGATGCTTTCGCGGCCCGGGACGGCGCGTCTCAGGCCGGCGGATCGGGGTAGATGTCGGAGACGTCCAGCCAGTCGGGCGACTGAATGTCGGCGCCGCCCAGCACCGGCCGCCCAACCTCATCGGCGGCGCCCTCGGTCCGGCTGCACAGCCGCAGCTGGCCCTCGAACATCTGGAGCCATCGGTCCGTCCAATGCGCGCGGGCGACCTTGAAGCCGAACTGGGTGAGCGTCATGGCCTGCGGCCACGTCATTGCGGGGGCGGTCATGGGTCACGATCTCCTTCAGTCAGCAGGCCGGCGGGCGTCAGGTGGACACCGGATAGCCGCCCTGCAGCACGAACCGCGCGGCGTCGGACAGGTGCGCGCCGGTCAGATTGGTGTCCGTGGCGTTGTTCCGCATGGCGATCGTCGAGGATCCTCCGGCGGCGATGGTGGCCATGGGGACACCGGACACGCCCGTCGGGTTCGACACGGCGAACGGATAGCTCATCCCGTCGGAGCCAGGCCGGGTCGGCATCGCCAGGCCATCGATGGTGATGTCGCCCGACTTTCCTTCCTTGCTGTTCAGGACGATGGTTATCGTTTGGGTCAGGAAGCCATCCCGCACGACGAATTCGCCCAGGCGGGTCGTATAGGAACCCGAGGCCAGCGCGACGCCGCCGATCTTGAGATTGGGCGTGAATGAGCCGTAGCCGTTCTGCCATATGAGATCGGCCCCGCTGGTCGACAGAAGCGTCGCCAGGGCGGCGGTTCCGTTGCCTGTGAAGCTCAGCCGGGTCGCCGTCAGGTTCTGAATGTGGGTATGGGCGATCACCGGGCAGGTGGTCACGTTGTTCTGGATCGACAGGTTCCGGGCGACATCGGCCGTGCTCACGCCCTGGGCCCGCACCATATAGCCGTTGCTCAGCACGCCCGACGCCGAGTTGTTGCGGATCGCGACGTTGTCGCCGCCCCGGAAGACGCTGATGGCGTTGTAGGACGCGATATTGCCCAGCTCGCGCACGACGTTGTCATGCACGTTGGCGTTATGGACATACTGGAGCTGGATCGCCGCCGGCAGGTTGCCGCCGATCGAACCGCCGGGGATGGCGATCTTGTTGGCGCCGACAATGATGTTGTCGTGAATCACGACCCCGTCGATATAGGCTCCGGGAACGCCGCCGATGTAGATCCCGGCATGCTGGGCCCCGGTCGAGCCCCAGGTGTTGGTGGTGGTCATCTCGATGATGTTGTCGGCGATGACGATGTCGAACAACGGATTGACGGCCGAGGCCGCGGAGATGTCGAACCCGACCCGCACATCCTTGATGATGTTGCCGCGGCATTGCAGGCGGCTGACCTCGTGGGTCATCACCGCGTCCCAGCACGGCACGCCATACAGCAGGTTGTCGGTGATGAAGTTGTCGTTCTGGGCGTCGCCGCCCACCACGTCGCCGGTGGCGCTGATGCAATAGCCGTTGGCGGCGCCCGTCTGGCTGCATTCGCCGATCACGCAGTTCTGGATGCGGAAGCCGTCGCACAGCGAGGCCACCACGCCATAGATGCGAAAATCCTTGATGACGCAGCCGGAGACCCGCTTGTTCTCCCCGGCGCAGACGTTCACGCCGTTGTAGAAGCCCGAGATGTGCAGGTTCTCGAGCCGGGCGTTCTCGCCGCCCTGGACCACGACCGCCGCCTTGATGTCGCTTCCCCCGATCAGGTGCTGTGAGCCAGGCCCGTCGATGATGAGATTGCGGATGCGTACATTGTCCTTGTCCAGGCCGTCGAACACGCCCTTGCCCGCCGTGATCTGCACGATGCGGGCGAACAGGCCGCCATCGACATCGTCGCCGACGTCCAGGACGATGTTGTCGCTGATCGTATAGTCGGCCCCCACCAGATTCAGCCGCGTCTTCTTGGCGCGCGCTATGCCCAGGGCTGCGGTCAGTGCCGAGGTGTCGTCGGCGGCCCCCAGGCCCGCGCCGGTCACGCGGCAGTCGACCCCCGCCGGGCCGGGGACATATTCGAACCAGCCGCCGGTTCCGGCATCGGTCGTGCCATCGGGCAGGAATCGATCCTGGCTGCGGAACTTGCCCGCGTGCGACGGTTCCGACACGGCTCGCGCGAAGTCGGTCACCACGCCATCGACCGGGCTCGCATATCCCTGAACCCGCACTGACTTGACGGCCGCGGGAATGGTCGCCGCCGCGGCCGAGGGCAGGCTCGCATAGATCGGAACGCTGACGCCCGACACCTGCGCCGCATCCGCCGCGGCGGCGATAGCCAGGTCCCGGGCCGCCTGACTCTGGACGCGATCCGCGTCCGCGGCGTCCGCGGCGGTCTCTGCCCGATCACGGTCGCCCTCGACCTGCTCGATGGACGCCAGGACCTGCGACAGGTCAGCGGCGAAGCTCGACGGCAGGGCGAGGGCGGTGAGGCTCCAGCTGCCCGAACCGGAGTCGCCGACCTTGGCGTAGATGCCGTTATAGGCCGGGGTCGGATCGTTATACACCACGGCGAGGGCGTCCGCGGCATGCGCCAGATCCGCGTAGAGCAGCGCCCGGCTGGCCTTTTTCACGGTGATGGCGCCGTTGACCCCCAGACTTCCCAAGGCCGCGTCGATCAGACCGAACAGGGCCCGAACCTCGGCGCGGGTCAGGGGTTTGGCGCCGCTCGCCGGCACGCCGGGAACGGCGAAGTCCCCATAGACGCTGTTGGCGGCCGAGATAAGGGCGCTCGAGGCCATGAAGCCCTCCATTTCAGGTCGTGAGGTCGGATCAGGGAACGGTGACTTCGACCGGGCCGGCCGGGGCCGAGGGGGTCCCCGCGCCGTTGCGGGCCACCGCCCAGAAGCGATAGACGCCGCCGGGCGGATTGGTGACCTCCACCTGGATCAGGGCGCCCGGCGTGGCCGCCACGGGGGCGAGGGCGATCGCATCGTCGAAATCGTCGGTCGCGCCGCCCTTGTAGAAGACGATGTCCACCACATTGGCGCTGGTCGGCGCGGAACACAGCACGACGGCGTCCGGGATGGTGTCGTCGTTGATGTAGGCGTCCAGGCTCGAGGGCCGATCCGGCGCCAGGCTGGCGGTTGAGGTGTTCACCTCGACCGGAACCGCCGGCCCCCAGGCGCTCTGCACCCCGCCGCCGGTGACATAGGCGACCTGGCATTCGACCAGCGTTTCGGTCGGGACGAAGGCGGTCTCCATGATGATGTCGGCGCCCGGGTCGATGTCCGGATATTGCCCCGTGTTCCAGCTGTCGCCACCGGTCACCCGCCAACGCGCCAGCCAGGTCAGATCGTCCCGCGCCGGGCCCGTCGCCTGGATCCGCAGCCGGGCGCCGTAGCCGCCCGCCAGCGCGCCCCAGAACGGGGCCGCCGAGGCGATGCCCGGGACCGCCAGCTCGCCCGCGCCCGGCCGGGGCGGCGCGGTGCCGCTGCCGTCCTCTTCGGTGTCCGGATCCCAGTCGTCGACGGCGAAATCGACCAGGCTGAACGGCAGATCCACCGCCGAACGGGCGAACGATGTCCTCGCCCCCTTCTGAATCTCGACCACGGCCGCCTCATAGCCCAGGTCGGCCAGATCCAGCCCGATCCAGCGCTGCCCCATGGCCCGCGCGGCGCTCAGCCGGCCCACCAGCGTCCCGCGCGTCTCGGCCAGCTGGCGCAGCGCCTCGCGCTTGGCCAGGCGGCGCGCGTGGCTGGCGCTGTCGACGCAGTCCAGCGGCATCGGCGTCGAAAACGGCTGACCGCGCGCCGTAACATCCTCGGTCACCCGCCACGGCGTGGCCTCGACCATGGTCCAGCCATGCGCGGCGCTGACGAACGTCGGCGCAATCTCGTTGACGACGTCGAAGGCCGAGGCGTCGCCCTGGATGTCGTAGTCGGCGATATCCTCATCGGTCAGATAGACGGTCGGGATCCGCACCTTGCCGACCCACAGCCGCCACACCCCGAACTCGTCCCGACACAGCCGCCCGTCGCAGGCCGCCAGCATCTTGTCGAGGAAGTCCTGCGGGTCCGCCGCCAGGGCGTGAAATCCGCCCCCGTGATAGCGCGGCTCGGTTCCTCCGTCCTTCAGCGGGATGGCCTCGTCACAGATGTCCATTTCCTCGATCCAGCCGGCCAGCAGCGGCTCGATCTCGGCCTCATAGTCCATCCGCATCCCGCCGGGCGCGTTCCAGCAGAAGTCGAGGATCTGACGCGCCAGATTGCCGGTCGCGGTCCAGGTCGACGGGTCGGTCCGCGACTGGCCCGGATCCCGCGGATCCCAGACCGGCGACAGCCAGCCGACCATGCTCCACTGCAGCAGCCCCCCGTTGGGGAAATCCTTTAGCAGGTTCTCCTTCTTGGCGTGATGGTAGTCGGCCCCCAGGGTGGCGATGCCGTCGCCCCGGCAGGCCGAGGTCCAGGTCCCGCCGCTCGACAGGGCCGAGACGATGGCGCCGTACGGCGTCTCGGTCGCCGCCCCCAGCCGGTACTCGACATGGATCAGATCGCTGTCGCCGCCGCCGTATTCCGCCGACTTGGCCACCCAGCCGCCCACCCCGCCGCCGACGAAATTCAGCTTCTTGTCGTGCAGCCAGATTTCATCGACCGAAGCGATGCGGCCGTGATGCACCGCCACGACGTCATAGGCGTAGTTGTTCTTCGCCTCCCACAGCAGAAAGCTGCCGCCCAGCCGCCGATAGCCATAGCCGTGGATCCGCGGCGGAATCGTCTGTTTCAGGCTGGCCTTGGCCGTCTCGATATCGGGGGTCGACGCCTGGGCCAGGCGCTGGGCCGCCAGCGACAGACCCGCCGTGATGGCCAGCTGGGTCCCGAAATAGGCGGCCGCATACACTGTCTGGGCCACGGCCAGGCTGCCCGTGGCGCCGGCCACCAGCGCCGTCGCCTTGCCGGCGACCCATGTGGCGACGGTGGCGACCATTCAAGCCTCCCCGGCGGGAACCCGCCACACCGCCAGCGCCTCGGCCCGGCCCATCCACATCCCCCGTTCGGCCCGCGCGGCCCAACGGCGGCCGGTCCACACCCCGCCCACCGTGGCCGGACCATCCGGCCCCAGCACCGTCACCGCTCCGATCGACCCCGGCCGCGGGACACGGGCCCGACGCACGCCGTGCGCCGCCAGCGGCGCAAGCGCCGTGGTCATCAGCGCGACGACCCCGCCGTGGGCCCCCAGCACGAGGCCGGCCGCTTCGGCGTCGGCGTAGCTTTCCCGCCAGGGCGCCGCCGGGTCCGGCAGCCCCAGCGACATCAGCCAGTTCGCCGGCGTCAGCAGGCAGTCGCTGCGACCCCATATCAGAGGCCGCCGCGCCTCGGCCCGCAGCCAGGCGGACAGGGCCGGCGCCCCGCTCAACCGCCCGGTCAGTTCGGCCATTTCCGGGTCGTCTCGGCGCTATACAGCCCTACCCGGTCGCAGGCCGCGTCCGTGGGGTGCGACCGTCTCTGGTCGGCCTTGGTGAAATAGGCGTGTTCGCCCCGCCGGCGGGCGTAGGCGCCCGATATCAGGGTCACCGACAGGATCCGCGTCCACGTCGACTCGCCGGACCGCTGACGGCCGATCCTCGGCTGGCTCAGCTTGCCCCGCAGCGACCAGCGCACCGGGCCCGCCATCCGATAGCGCTCGTCCAGCACCGCCCAGCCGAACGCCCCGGGAGCGCCCACGATCTCGCTGCGCTCGCGGATATAGGTCCGCGCTGTCTCCACATCGACGCCCGACAGCTGCAGCGTCAGCCCCTGCGCCTGGCCGTTGATCAGATGATCCACGTCCGGCAAGCCGCCGGCCCAGCGGCCGGCCGACTCATAGATCCCGCCCTCCGTCTCGACGGCATCCGCGTCGAGCGGGAAATCCCCCGCGCCGGCGTACAGCCGGATCGTGCCGGACGGCAGCTCGGCCCGAAAGAAAAAGGCCAGATTGGTCCGGGTCGCGCGCAGCAGGCGCAGTTCCGTCTCGTTCACCGCACCGCCTCATCGAACCGCAGGCGCGCGCGGGGATTCCAGCCCCGATCGAATTCGGGCCACAGCCCCCCGTCCGGATCGACCAGCCGCATCGCGCAGTGCGGATCGTTGAAATTGATCTCCGTTCCCGGGGCATAGGCCTGACGCATCTGCGGGCCGATCTCGACCGCCCAGACGTCATCGCCCAACGCCGTCACCGCGCCCAGGGCGTGCAGTTCCGAGCCCAGTTCCGGGCCGCGCCACAGACTGAAGACATCGCCGCCGATCAGAGGCGCGCCTGAGGTGACGCGGATCCGCATCTCATCGGCCCGCAGCCCGACCGTCGATTCCACCTCGGCGGTCACCAGACCGGGAGCGATGAAGACCCCGTCGTCGAACGACAGCTCGTCCCCCGCCGGGGCCGCCGTGACCAGACCGCCCGTCGGTCGCTGCTCCAGGAAGGGCACGTCGATGCGCCGACCGCCCCGCAGCTGGAGCGCCGCGGCCCGCAGGGTCATGTGTTCGTCCGGCGTCATCGCCGGCGCCTCGCCGAACTCGGCCGTCCACCAGCCGCCGCCGTCGGTCGTCACCATGTCCGGCGGCAGGCCGAAACTGTCGGGGCCCTCGATCCGGGCGTCGACCAGCCGCCAGCGCAGCTTGGCGGGGCGGAAGGGCCGGTCCAGCGGCAGGCGATCGACCATCTTCGTCTCCCGCCCTAGTCCTTCAGCATGCGCTCGCCGCGCTGCACCTCCGACGCCGAGGCGTGCACGATGCCCACCGCCGCCTGGGCGCCGTTCCGGGCGCCGGCGGCGGCCGCGAACCGGTCGCCCCGTTCGATACGCCGCCACAGCTCGTCCGAGCCGATCGTGGCCCCGTCCAGCTGATAGTAGTGGTGGTGCACGGTGGGACCCCCGCCGCCCGAGGCCGACGCCAGCATCTGCATCGACCGCGGGTGGCTCGCCACCTTCGACCCGCGCGGCAGCCAGGCCAGCTCCGGGCCTTCCTCGCCCAGCCACGTCAGGCCGCCGCGCCAGTGGTCCGTGCCGTTGGCGTTCCGCCCGATCCCGCCAAACAGCAGATCGGCCGCCGAGGACAGGAATCCCCCCAGCCCGCCGCCGCCCTTCTTGCCGCCGCCACCCATCAGGCCGCCGAAATCGACGTCGAACAGGCTGTCGATCAGCCGGTTGATCATCCGGTCGACCGCCGACTCGAACTGATCCGCCAGCGCCTCCCGGATTCCGCCCTGGCGGATGTCGGCGATGAAGCCCTGCAGCCATTCGCGACGGACCCCCTCGGCCTCGGCCGCGACTTCCTGGGCGATTTCGCGGCCGGCCTGGTCCTCGCCCTCGCCGTGGTTCAGCGGCTTGCCGTTCCGGCCGCGCGCCTCGATCTCGCGCGCCCGCGCCTCGATCCGCGCCGCCCGATCCAGCCGGTCCACATCGCCGGTCCGCCCGGCCAGCCGCGCCAGCGTCAGCTCATGCTCCCGCGCGGCGCTGGCGGCCTGCCGCGCCATCACCTCGGCCCGGGCCTCCTCGATCTGCAGCAGGTCCCGGCTGGCCGCCAGCTCAGCCTCGTCGGCCGAGGCGCCGGCGTCGGTATAGGCCTTGATCCGGCGGGCCAGATCCTCGGTCCGCTCCTGTTCGGCGTTGAACCGCTCCATGCCCAGGATGCGATCGACCTCGACCGAATGGGCCGCGAACAACAGTCCGACCTCGCGATCCGTCGACGCCGCCCGCGCCTCGTTCAGTCGGGCCTGTTCCTGCAGCGCCTTGAAGCGGGCGTCCTCGGCCGACACGTCTGCGTCGACCAGCTGGCGGATCCGCGTGCGGATCGCCGCCTCCTCTTCCAGCACCCGGATCCGGTCGACGTCCTGCGCCGCCCGCGCCACCTCGAGGTCCAGCTGCGCCTCGCGGTCCTCCTCGGCCCGCTCGCGCTGCAGCGCCTGCCGCGCCGCCCGCTCGGCCGCGCCCGCGCCGCTGCGCCCGCCCCGGGCCCGGTTCCGTTCCGCCCGGCGCCGCGCCAGAGCGTCGGACTGGTTCTTCGCTGCGGTCTCCGCCCGCGACTCGTCGGCCCAGCCTTCCAGCGCCCCGCGCACCCGCATCAGGGCCAGCTCGCCCTCCATGCCGCCGGCGCCGAACCGGGCGGCCGCCGGGTCCCGGCCCAGCGACCGCAGATGGGATTCCAGCGCCTCGACCTGCTCGGTCTCGGTCAGGGTCAGGGCGTCCTTGATCCACTCATAGGCGCCCGCCGCGGCGGCCGCGACGCCGCCCCAAGCCGTCTCGATACGCCCGACCTTCTCGGCGTGTCCGTCCACGGCGCCGGTCAGAGCCTCCAGCAGGATCTTCTGCGCCTTCAGCTGGTCGCCATGCTTGATGGCGTTCTCGATCGCCGCTTCCTGCTCAGTGTTCAGCAGGCCGAAGGCGTCCGACATGGCCCGTCCGGCCTTGTCCGGCTCCAGCATGGCCTTGCCCAGCGACTCCGTCGCCTCCTTGGCGTCCTGTCCGGTGAAGGCGGCGTAGTCCTTGACCATCGCCAGCATGCCGGGGATCACCTCCCCGCCGATCCGCCCGGTCGAGACCCAGGCGGCCGCCATCTCGCGCGCCGCCGAGGCGTGGATCTTGCCCGCCTCGGCCCCCTGGACCGCCATCGCTTCCAGCTCGGCCGCCGACAGCCCGGCCGCCCGCCCGAGGCCGCTTGCGGCCCGGTCCAGCGCCAGCGCCGCCTGTTCCGCGTCCCACATGGCCTTGGCGCCCAGCGCCGCCGCGCCGGCCACGACCCCGAAGGCTCCGCCCAGCAGCAGCATCGAGCCGCGCGCCTTGAACCCACTGTCCGACAGCGCCTCCAGCAGCTGCGGCCCCTGCTGGATCGCGATCATCGCCGGGTTCATGTCCATGGCCGCCGTCACGCCGACGTCGGCCAGCTGCCGCGTCACGTTCAGCCGGCCGGCCATCTCGCGGCGAGTCAGGCCCGAGGTGTTGCGGTTCAGCGCCGCCGTCGTTTGGTCCAGCTCCTTCTGCAGGCGGTTCTGGTACTGGATCGCCTGTTCGTCGGTCAGACGACCCGCCGCGCGCAGCCGCTGGGTCTCCGCCAGCTCGCGGTTATAGCGGTCCTGCGCCGCCGCCAGCGGGTCAATCTGGGCCCGGATCTGCGCCGCCAGCCGGGCGTCGTTGTCGTTCGAGGCGAAGCGCGCCGCAAACACCTCGGCGCTCGCCGCCGCGCTGGACTGGCCCGCCCCCACCCCCAGCACGGTGTTGAATCGGGCCTGGGCGTCGGCCGCGTTCGCGGCCGCGCGATACGCCTCGGCGTTGCGCTTCCACTGGGCTTCCTGTTTCGCGGCCGCCGCCGTGGCCTTGTCGCTGGCCGCCGCCGCCGCGTTCCCGGCCCGCGCGCCGGCCTCCTCGACCTGTTTGAAGGTGGAGACCGTCTCGGCGCCGCCCTCAGGCTTCAGACGGACGGCGACCTGTTTCACCGCCATCTCAGTCTCTCCAGCTCTGCACGATCAGATTGGCGGCCGCGCCGGCGGCCTGGTCCGCGATGGCGTCCAGATCCATCCGCTTCTTCGTCCGGACGCTGCGCACCAGGATGAAGGCGACGAAGGTCTGGCCGCTCGGGCCGTAGAGCCGCGCCCCCCGGCCCTTGCCGCGATACGGCGCGATGATCCCCCGCGTCAGCTGGGCCCGATCCGCCAACAGAAAGGCGCGGCGGCCGCCATCCGGAACGAACCGCAGTTTCATTCCTGTCCGCCGCTCGAACCCCGCCGGCGTGATCCTTTCCCGCGCGCCCCGGCTATTGGTGGTCGTGCCCATTCCGCCCGCGCCGGACTTCAGGCCGAACCGACCGGCGTCCCGCGTCGGGATGGCCAGCCATTTCGCATTGCGGGCCCGGATCGTCGTCGCCGTGATGGCCGACTGGATGATGTCCGCCGCCGTATTGCGCACCGCCACCCAGCCGGTCGCGTCGACGCTGTCGCCGCTGCGCGGGAAAACGCTGGACCGCCATGCCTTCGGCAGGCGGTGCGACAGGCTGAAGGCGCCCGCCGTCTCCTCCCGCACATCCGCCTTCAACGCCTCGGTCGCCTGACGCACGCCGTGCGTCACGGCCCGCGCCAGATCCTTCTCGAAACCCTTCGCCAGCCCTTCCAGACCGTCGAAGCTGGTCCGGTAGCGCATGGCCTATTCGCCCCCCTCGGCCGCTTCCCTGATCGACAGCAGCAGGTGCAGCTCGACGTCCGGCAGGGCTTCGGCCAGCAGGGCCGAGGCGCAGCCCCGCGCGGCCGCCACCGCCATCACGGCGCCGAAATCCAGCCCGACCGGGCCGTTCAGACTGGTGCGCAGCTGGCGCCGGCAGCCCTGGATCACGTCCCAAGCCAGCGCCCCCTCACGGGTGCGCGGCGCGTTCAATCGGGCTGGACATTCTCCGCATCGGGCTTCGCCGGGCTTTCGGGCGAGGCAGCCTTCGCAGTAGTCGTCGCCGCCCCGGCGGAACTCGTGTTCCGCGAGGGCGACAAGGCGTTTTTTTCCGCTTCGGCCTCCAGGATGGGGCCGGCGTACAGGCGCTCGAACGATTCATAGGCCGGGAACCAGGCCAGCAACCGATCCACCTGTTCCTCGCTCGGCCGGCCCTCGATGGCCGTCCCATCCACGTCCGCGACGCCTTCGACGGAATGGATCCCCGCCTGCACCAGGCTGCGGATCAGGGCGGTGCGCAGCTTCAGCCCCGTGTCCGGATCGCCCTCCTCCGCCTCAGCCAGCACCTCGCGCGTCGCCTGGCGGGCGCGCAGGAAGTCCGTCGAGGTGATCGGCGCCATCATGGCGAAGGCGCCGGGGAACAGGTCGACCCGGACCGGGTCGTCCGATTGAAGTTGATGCATGGGGCTCTCTGGAAATGGGTGAAGCCCCGCCGGGGAACCGGCGGGGCTTCGTCTAACGGGCGGCGGGCTGAACCCCTACGCTCCGGACTGGGCCGGCGCGTTCCACATACAGGTGCTGGGGGCCTTGCGAGCCGTACCAGACCGCCCTCTCGGGTATTCGGTTGAAGGGAGCGACGCACGCCGTGCGTCAGGCGGATCAGTAGCTGGCGACGTCGTTCACCAGCACCGCGCGCAAGGCGTTCTGGCTGGCCAGCCGCTTCAGGGCGCGGGCCGAATAGCTGACCCGGATCCCGCCCGGGCCCGACAGTGGCACCTTGCTGCGCGGCAGCCGGACGTTGTCCATGATGAAGTCCAGCCGCTTCGTGGCGCTGATCCGCCAGCCGACCGTCATCCGCAGCGGGGTTCCGGCCTCGGCCCGCGCCTGCATCACCGTGTCGGCGAAGCGCAGGGTCAGGTTCAGACCGACCGTCAGCTTGCCCGGGTCGGCGCCGCCGATACGGCCGTCGCGGCGGATCGACTCGTCCTTGTCCAGATTGTTGGCGATCCGCAGGGTGAAGGTCTCGACCCGGGCCAGCGGCACATGATCGGCCTCGATCTGGCCCGTGAACTGGCTGAAGCGCTCGACTTCGAATGCATCCCCCAGCGTCCCGGCCATGCTGGCCGCGTCCTTGGTCTCGCCCTGCGCCACCAGCTGCAGGCTGGCGTTCAGCAGGCCCGAGCGCTGCCCCTGGATCGACATCGAGTCGGCCATCACGCCCCAGTTCATGCGCGACTGCGGCACTTCCGGGTTGGTGATCTGCACCGCCGCGTCCGGGTGGCTCAGCTGGCCCGCGGTGAAAACGTGGTTATAGGCGCCGGAGGCCGCGCCGCCCGTCAGGGTCGCGCCGGACAGGGTCACGTCCGGAACCGGCGACGTGCCCTTGGCCAGGGTGAAGGCGTTGCCGGCCGTCCCCAGGGTGTCGTGCTCGATGATCAGGGTCGCGCCGTCCACGTCCGCCGAATAGGTGGCGTCGTCGATCGAGGCGTCGGCGCTGGCGTTCAGGAAGGCGACCAGGTTGGCCAGGGTCTCGGCGATCGTGGCTCCGACCTTGACCTGTCCCGCCCCGGCCGTGCCGGTGACGAAGGTGACATCGGTTCCGTTCACGGTCAGGACCGAGTTGTTGGCCGGCTGGCCGGTGATCAGAACCGATCCGGTCGCGGCCACGCCCGCCGAGGTGACCGGCTCGCCCAGCAACAGCTTCAGCCAATAGCCGAAGTTGCGCAGGTCGACAGGCACGACCGAGCCGCCCTCATTGTTGATGACCCCCTCGTCCGCCTCCCGCTCCTCGCGGCCGAGGCCCAGCAGATCGTCTTCCTGCAGGCCTTGGTCCTCGCCCAGATCGACCGAGACCATCGGCACGGGCCGGAACCCGGTCGTCGGAACCGAGCCGTAGCCAGCCGTCGAAAAGGCGAACGCGATCTGAGCGTTCGCACCGCGTGCGCGACCCATGGGAGCCTCCTACAGGGGGGATTTGGTTGAATAGTGCGCCACGATGGCGCCTTCGGACTGGGCCGAGGCCTCAGCGCCGGCCACATCCAGCGGCTCGACATCCGGAGCGACCGTCTCGAGGTACTGACACCGGCCGCCCAGGGTCCGGTCCGCCTCGACGGCGGCGCCCAGCGCCCGGTGCAGCAGATCAAGCGCCGCCGGCGACGCGGCCGCGAACACGACCGGGATTCGGTGAGCGTAGTTATAGATCGGGGGCGACAGGTCGATCTCGGGCTCGCCCGGATCCCCGTCATACAGGCTGACCGCCCCTGCGGGGCCCAGCCGGGTCGCTTCGCTGCGGTTCCGCTTCACGTCCGCGCCCGGCAGGGCAGCGATCGCCAAAGACTCCAGCGCGGCCAGTACCGCCTCGCGTTCACCGGCCATGGCTCACGCCTCCTTGACGGCGCACAGCCAGACGCCCTTGCGGTCCAGCGTCGGCGTCTCGATCACGACCAGCTGCTGGTCGCCATGCTCGGTCCGGGTGATCACGTCCCCCGACGCCGGCGCCGGGACCTGGGATCGACGGACCCGAACGAACCGCGCCAGATGAACCGTCCGGGAGTCCGACCAGCTGGCCATCTCGTCCCGCTCAGCGAACCGGACCCGTACCGGATCCGCCACCCCCGACCAGGTGGCATCCTCGCCGAGGCGGCGGAACACAGCCTCTTGCTGTCGCACCACAACCTCGGCGAAAGACACGGCGGGGCCCTAGATGCTGGGGATCAGCTTCACCTCGCCCACCGCCGCGGCCGACTCCTTGGCCGAGATCGCGACGCCGGCCTTGGTGTTGCTGGTCGAGGTGGTGGTGAAGTTCTTGGCCGTGTTGTCCCAGTAGAGCAACGCGCCCTGGGTCCAGGCCTGGCCGGTCGCCGCGGCGTGTTCAAAACACCCCTCGGTGTCGCCATTGAAGGTCTCGCCCTCGGCCGCGTCGGTCGACGGGATGGCGATGATCGAGCCGATCTTCACGCCCGTGCCCGAAACGACGCCGCCCGACGGGGCGATCAGGGGCAGGCCGATGCCCCGGAAGATGTGGTTACGCATATCGGTTGTTCCTTGCGCTGGAGAAGCCGGACGACTGCCGCCGGCGAAGACACGTCGCCACCGGCGCACGGCGTGCGTCGGAAGCGGCGAGTTCTCGTCTGCGGATCGCAAAAGGGACCGGGGCCGCCGAAGCGGCCCCGGAAAGGGTCAGCAGGAGACTGTGGACTAGGACGGCGCGGCGCCGGCGTTGCGGTAGCCGCCGCGGAAGTCCGTGGCCCCGGCGTAGAAGTCCAGAGTGGCGCGGAAGGCGACGCCGTCCACGTTGAACTGCTCTTCTGTCAGCACGCGAGGGCCGGGCGCGTCGGCCAGATAGCCGTAGGACCAGACCGGGGCCATGGCCGGATCGGCGTACAGTTCCCAGGCGTAGTCGGGGATCGCGCCCGAGACGATCGGGGTGAGCTTGCCGCTGAACGGATTGACGCCAGCCACAGCGTTCGGGGTGATGGTCGCCACCAGCGCATCGACCGTGGTCTCGCTGTCGGGGCCGACGACGATGTATTTCGCAGCCAGATCGAGCGGGTTGCCGTCGATGTTGGTCTGCTTCCGGATCGAGGCCCGGCCAATGCCCAAGCTGGCCACCGAAGGAGCCGTGCCCGTGCCGGTGTAGTTTCCGTGATCGGCATGGAACACCGACTTGCCATCCGACAGGTTCGGCCCGCGCCAGCTGTTCAGTGCATGCACCGCCCAGAACGTGGCGTTCTCGAACTGGGCGATCATCGATCCGATCGAGCCGAACACGTCGTCGAAGGCGCTCAGATCATCGTTGACGATGGCCTGACGGGTCAGGCGAAGGATGCGGCCATACGACCCCAGCACGACGGACTCCCGGCCCTCGTTGATCGTGCCCGACTTGATCTCGCCGTCCTCGGCATAGGGCAGCAGGGTCGGGAAATCGCCCATCGAGAGCAGCTTCGTCGGCTTGAAGTCGCGCAGATCGCGGCGGCGGGCGATCGGGCGGAAGGTCGGTTCCGCCAGCTTGTACCGCTCGATCAGGATCTTGTTGGCGGCCGCCTCGAGGATCATCGGGAAATCCGAGGTGGTGTGGGCCGCGCGCAGAATGGTGATCGGGTCTCGCTCCCGCGGGCTCAGACCGGCGCGAAGCGCGGCCATCTCCAGCAGGCGCAGGCCCACGAATTCGCGGGCCGCGGGATCAGGCGTCGTGCCCAGCACCCTGGCGACGATGGCGTCGATGGCGTGCTGGCGGGTCGCGAGGGCGTTGCCATCGCTGGACCGGGCCCCGGCTCCGAACGCGGGCGCTTGGGGGGCGCCCGAGGTGGCGGCGCGTTGGGCCTCTCCGGCCTCGCGCAGCAGGGTGGCGCGGGCGGTCTCGACGCTGATCTCGCCGCGCTCGTTCTGTTCGACCAGGGCCGCGCCACGCGCGGTCAGGCCAAAGGCGGCGGCGTCCGCGGCGAAGCCGAGAGCTTCAACGGCGCCGAAACGGGTCACGCCGTTGGACGGCGGAGCGCCCGAGGCGTTCGGCGCCGACCGGGCAGCCTCACCGCCGGACGGGGCGGCGGCGGCGGCCTGAGCCGGGACCTGCGGAGCAGGTTCAGCCGTGCGGGTGTCCGAGAGGACAGGCGCAGCGCCGGCGGCGCCAGACGTATCGTCCGGCGGGGCGAGATTGGCGGCCAGAGCCGAGGCGGCGGCGCCGCCCATCAGACGCGAACGGATCATTTCTTCAGTCTCCTGGGTGGCGGAAGCGCCGTTGGAATCGAGGGCGCCGGGGGAAGAGGCCGCCGAGCGCACCCCGGCGGCGGGGTCGGCGGGAACAGGGCAGAGCGTGACTTCCAGAAGCTCCCAGGAAGTCGCGCGCCAGGTGCGAATTTCGGTGTCCTTGTCGATCGACACGACTTCCCAGGCCTTGGGGTCGTAGCCGATCGAAACGCCGCGCAGTTCGCCCCGGGCGACCATGCCTTCTGCCTCTCGGCCAGCGGCGGTTTCGGTGAACTTGACGACGCCGACCAGGGTGGTTTTGCCGGAAATGGTCTCAAAGCGCGTCGAGACCAGATTGCCGAGAATGGCGTTGATGCCCCAGCGATTGTGCGTGTCCAGCAGAGGCACAAGCCCCCGCGCGACGCGGCCGAGATCGATCGCTTCAGCCGAAACAGCCAATTCCTCGACGAACCAGCCGCGGTTCACGGCCGCGCCGACCGTCAGGTCCAGTTCGACCGTGCGGGCCTCGGCGTTGTAGCTGCTGGGCAGGAAGCCGGCGAAACGCATCTGAGGGCCTGACGGGGGCGAGGCCCGACGGTCTTCCGCGCCGTTCGGCGCGTCTCGGGTCATCGGCGCGGCGGCCATCAAAGCCGCCGCCGCCAGCAGGGTGGTCGTCTTCATGGGTGTCCCCCGGTTAGTCGGCGGCCGCCGCCTCCCCCTCACCCTTGGGCAAGAGGTAGCCGGTCGCCGCCTGCAAGACGCCGCTCTTGGTCACCCGGCGCGGATCGGATTCCAGCGCCAGGCCGAGCGTGTCGATCAGGTCGTTCATGCGCTTGATCTCGCGCATATGTTCGTCCGCGTTGATGCCGCGCTCGGCCAGGGAGCGCGAGATCAGCTTCAGGCCGCTGCGGATCTCGATCAGCTCGGCCATCAGATCCTTGACTGGATCGGCGTGACGACGAACCGGCAGCGCCCAGGTGGCCCGGACCTGCAGGAAGCGGCGGTCGCCGGTCCGCGTAGCCAGCAGCTGCATTCGCCGGTCCAGCGCGGGCTGGCACAGCTGCGGAATGATCGTGTTCTGCTGGTCGTCGTCCAGCTGGCCCCACAGGCTCAGCAGCGAGGCGCGCAGCCCCGAATAGTTGGCCTGCGACACGTCGCCGGTCAGGACGTGATACGGGACCAGGTTGGCCGAGACGGCGGCCAGCTGCTGGCGGATGAAGTTCGTCCCCTCGTTCGAGGGCGCCGGGGTGAAGCTGTGGGCCGTGACGCCCGCGGGCGGACGCAGGATCATGCCCGGGGTGATGGTCTCGATGTCCGGGCGGTTGTCGGTCTGGGCCTCGGCGTTGTTGACCAGCGGCGAGACCTCGGACCCGGGCTGCGATTGCAGGATCATCCCGACGCAGCTGGCGACCTTTTCCTGCAGCCGACGCGAGTCCTCGATGTCGCCAATGTCCCGCAGCGTCATCATCAGCGGCGCGAAGCGCGACACCCCGCGCGCCTGGGTGTGGGTCAACTTCTCGAACACATGGTCGATGTGCCGCGCGTCGATCCGGCGGGAGGTGCACGAGGTCGAAAAGATCACGTCGCCGGGATGCTCGTCGAACAGCCAGTAGGCGGACCGCTGACGGTTCCGGAACTCGACGCCCTGGATGATCCGGGCGTCGCCGGACTGTTCGGTCCGGGTCTCGTCCAGATACTCGCCTTCCAGCCCCACCACGGTCCCGTCCGGCTCGCCGTCGCGGCCCGGGCTCCACTGCGTCAGGCTCTCGCCCGGGCCGATCATGCCGCGGCAGATCAGCTTGCCGTGGCCGTACCAGTCGACCTGATCCCCCACACGGGACTCGGCCCAACGATCCCAGTCGTCCTGCGCCAGCTGCTGCACGACCGGGTCCGGGTGCGAGACCATCGGCGCGATGCCGTCGCCCCAGACCGCCCCGACATAGTGGCGCAGGCCGGCGGCGGCGTATTTGTTGTTCCGGAACAGGTCGGCCGCGCTGGCCGATAGCAGACGGATGGCCCGGGCGTTCTCGGCGTTCTGGCTGGTCGAGGGGCGCTTCCAGCCCTTGGTCTTACGATTCCGGGCGGCGGCGTCGTAGCCGCGGATCTGTTCGACCCCGATGCGGGCCGCCATCCGGCGCGCGCCGTGCGTCGGCGCCACCACGGCGATGGCGTTGTCGATCATCCGCCCGACGTTCATCGCCTCACTCCGGGCTGAAGCTGACGACCGTCGTCGCCGAGCGGCGCGACGGGCTGGCCGCGCGGGCCTTGCGGCTCTCGACAAGGTTCAGGGCGCGTTCGATGTCCCCGACGCTGCGGTTCGTGACCCGGTCGCCGTCGCTCTCGACGGTAAGTTCGGCGGTCAGCCCGGCCTCAAGGCCAGCGATCAGGGCGTCATGGTCAACCGGATCAGTCAAAGGAGAACTCCCCCGGGTCCACGAAGCCGCCCGGGCCGGGGGCTTCCGTCTTCGTTTCCGCCTTCGCCGCCACCGGCGAGGCCGGCGGCGTGATCGCGACCGCGCCCGCCAGCAGGTCGCCCTGCAGCGGATCCTTTGGCCCGTACCGCTCCGCCCTCAACCGGGCCCAGTCGGCGGCCGACAGGGTGTCCAGCATCAGCTTTTCGGCGGCCGCAATGTTGTAGACCCGGCAGTCCAGAAAGTGGTTTTCCCGGCCAGGCAGGGGCTGCCACTTCTTCTTGGGATAGCCGTGCTCGATTACGCTGACGATCGTCTCGGCCGTCACCATCTCGAACCATTCGTCGGGGGTGTCCCGGCTGAAATGGCACAGGCCGCGAGGCTGGCGCTCCGCCGCCACGCCGGTCTTCGCCTCTTCCGCCGCCAGCTTCAGCGTCGAACGCAGGAAGCCGTAGAACATGGCCTTCACGCCATCGACGCCGACCAGATAGGCCTTGTCCTCGGCCTTCTTGGACGCGAACCCAGTCCGGCTGCCCTGCCGCTCATACTTCAAGTTCTCGCCGCGCCCGAGGATCGGGCGCTGCCAGCCCGAACGGCCGAAAACGACCATCCGGTTAGGGCGCATCCGGGCGTATTCCTCGGCCGCCTTGGTGTGATAGCCGCCGTCGACCACTTCCCAGTCCAGCCCCAGCGCCTTCCCGCCCGGGAAGATCGTCGGCTGGCGCGACAGCCTGTCCAGATCGACCCAGGCCCCTTCGCCCGGCACGTCCGTATTGCCCGGCAGGAAGGCCTGGTGCAGCGACCAGCTTTCCGCGTCCGGCCCCCAGCCGACCAGCTCGGTGTAGATTCCGTCGCCCTGAACGTCGCTCGCGCGGGTCAGCACGACCGGCCCCGCCGGCATCTGGCCCGTGCCCCAGTCCTGCGACCGCAGCAGCTTCAGCCGTTCATGGTCCGGCGTGGCGCCACGCAGTTCGAACGCCGCCCCGCGGGTCAACATCGTCCAGCCCATCAGCTTGAACTGGTCGCCGCGGCAGGCCACGAACTCGACCGCCATGTCGCCCCAGGTCTGGAAGCTGGTCAGCATGCCGTCGATGTCGAACGCCCGCTTGACGCTGCGCGGCATCCGGGCCCGCAGGGCCTGAAACTCTTCTTCCGTCAGCACCAGCGGCGTCGCCTCGCCGTCGATCTCCTCCGACAGCCAGCAGTCCTGGCGGATCATCGCCAGCTTCTGCCAGTGCTGGACCTCGGCGCCGCAACAGCGCGGGTTCAGATACGCCTCTTCCGGGCGGCCGTCGGGCCACTGGATGTCGCGCTCGCCATCTGGCTGGGGATCCCAAACGATCCGGAAACGCGAGGCGCAGTGCGGGCAGGCGTACCAGGCGAAGCGCCGGTCCACGCCGTCGGCGCTGAACGCCGCATCGATCTTGCTCGCGCCCTTGATCGTCGGCGTCGAGATCTTGGCCCGTTTCGACAGGCCGCGGCGGCGGTATACCTTCAGGCGCTGGTCGACCATCGCCTCGGGCGAACCCTGGCCGTCCAGGTTGTCCGGGAATTGGTCGAGATCATCCTCTACCGCGTATCGCATGGTGCGGGACCGCAGCCCCGCCGCCGAGTTCGCGCCGGCCAGCGCCACATAGGACGACGACCGCGCGAACCGCAGCTTGTTCTTCGTCGAGCCGTCGCCGGTCGCCTCGCCCAGCTGGCGGATCGTGCCGCCGCGCGCCGGGTCCAGCCGGGGCGTGGACTCGATCATCGGCCACAGCTTCTCGGCCGACCACTCAAGCCCCGCCTTCAGCGTGGCCTGCACGAACAGCATCGGGCCCGGCGCAAGGTCCGAGATGAACCCGATCCAGTTCTCGACCGCCGCCGTCCCACCCGACTGGGCGCATTTGCGCAGGATGACCTCTTCGCAGGGGTCCTGCGGAGACAGGGCGTCCATGATCTCGACCAGATAGGGCGCGGTTTCGTGCCGCCACCGGCCCGGGATCGGAGCGTCGTCGCTGAAGCGCCGATACTTGGCCGCCCATTCCGAGACCAACATCCGCTCGGCGGGCCGGAACCCGTCCGCGAAGGCCTTGTCCAGCTTGCGGGCGTTCGCCTCGATGATGGGCCGCGTCGTGCCGAAGGCTTCCAGATCGAACGCCATCAGCCGACCTCCCGTTCGTCTCCTTCGTCGTCTTCCGCCGCCAGCGCCTCGGCCACCTCGGCCTGCACCGCCGCGTCGTCCTCGCCGTCGTCTTCGGCGCCGTCCGCGACCTCGCCCGACGCGATCTGAGCCGCCAGGTCTGCGAAGCCGCGCTCGATCTCGTCTTCCAGCTGCGCCACGATTGCCCGGGGATCCTTGCACGCCGCCAGCCACTCGGCCTGCGACCGCACGATCGACAGCACCCGCTCGCGCGAGACCCGCCCGTACTCCGACGCACGGCGTGCGTATTCCTCGACCGGCACCAGGTCCCCGGCCTTGCGGGCGTTGTCCAGCTGCAGCTTCTCGGTCTGCTGCCGGATCAGATCGGTCCTGACGTCCGCCAGGCTCCCGCCCGCCGCCGGAGCGACGGACGGGACCGCCAGCGGCAGGTCGCCCTGCGGCTGGCTGTCCGACGCGCGAGGGCGGCCCCGCGCCGGATCCAGATAGGCGTTCAGCTTCGCTTCCGTCCGCTGGACGTCGACCTTGATCACGCCGTCGGCGGGATCCTCGGCTTCGACCACCCAGCCCTTCTTCACCCAGTTCGAAACCGCCGACTTCCCGACGCCCCGATGCGCCGCGAACTGCCCCTTTGTCATGAAGCGGACGGGCGAGTTCACGGTGTTCAAAATCCTATTCACGCCCTGAGCGCTGCGATTTCGCGCTCTGCCCCACCGTATAGGGGGCGCCCCCCGGGAAGGACCCGCGCGAGGGGGCAAGGCATTGATCGGGCACGAAAAACCCGCCGCGACGGGGTGTCGGGCGGGCTCCGGGCGCAGGTTCAAGCGCAGGGTTGTTGTGAACTTAACTGCCTGTGATTCGCAAGCCCCCTGTTCTGGCGAGCGACAGGGCCACGGCGTCCAGTGCCCCCGCTAGGCCCTTCGCCAGTTCGGGACGGGCGGCGTCGAGGGCCTTGGCGAGGCCGGCGGCGAGGGCCTTGCGGCGGTGACCGCTGGTGGTGAGCGAGCCGATGGTGTGGCCGTGGCCGGCGACGGCGCGCAGCACCGCCACCAGGTCAGGCGAACCGACCGCCTTCTCGGCTTCCGTCAGGCGGACGCTGGCATAGGCGCCGTGCAGACCGTGGCGAACCATGGCGTCCGTGCTGGTCCGTCCGGCCGAGGCCTCGCCGAGGCGTCCCAGCTGCGACCCGACCGACCCTGCATCCACCGCCTCGAACAGCGAGCGATAGACCAGCCCGGCGTTGAACTGCTCTTCCGTGATGGCCTCGCTGTCGAGCATGGACTTCAGACCGTCGCGGCCCTTGATGCGCTTGGCCCCGTCATCGTTGAAGTCGACGATCTTCTCGCCCCTAGCCTGGGCGGCATAGACGGCAGCCTTCAGGCTCTCGGCCAGCTGGTCCCGGATCTCAGCGGCAAGCCGACCGGCATCCACCCGGTTCTGGCGGTTGCCCATCGATAGGCGGGCCGCCTCGCGCAGCGTGGCGATCTGTCCATTCGTGCAGCCCAAGGCCACGGCGTTACGGTGCAGGTGCATGGCCAGTGCCTCGCCTTCTTTGCGTGGGATGAAGGTCATTGGAACGCCCCGAACTCGACCGTTCCCAAGGCGTTCCCAGCCCTGTTCCGGTCTATTCTATTGAAACTGCTATAAGAAAAGAGAGAGGGAACGCCGGGAACGCAGGGAACGGACCTGTGGCGTCGTGCGCCCCTGCGCCTGCACCCGGGAGGCGGTGGCGTTCCCACCGTTCCCACCGTTCCCGGCGGCGGTTTCCCCTTAAAACTCATCGGCTTCACCGGGAACGCCAGAGGGAACGCCAGAGGGAACGCCGCGCGAGGCGGGCCTTTCCAACCAGGGGGCGAGGGGGACGGCCAGCCCGCGATGCTGCTGGCCCGGGCCGTACTTCAGGGACTTGACCGCCCACGTCTTGTGGTCGGGGCCCAGCTGGTCGAGATACTCGAGCGTCGCCCGGTGATCCTTCCAGGCGGTGCGGGCCGTCATCTTCTCCAGCCCGGGGTGTTTGTTCGAGACGAACAGCCATGGCCCCTCCCGCCCGTCCGGACCATGGCCGGCGTACAGCCGCAGGCCGAGGTTCTTCAGGACCGACAGGTTGATGTCCTCGCCTGAGGCCCACTTCGCCACCAGGTCGCCAACCGTCACGCGGCGATCGTTCATGTGCTGGGGCGTCTCCCAGGCCATGATGTGGCCCAGCAGGTCCGCCCCCGGGTTCGACACCGCCTCGTTCTGCGCCCTGCGCTTCAGCAGGGGGCTCCAGAACCGGACGTCGGCGTCCGCCTCCTCGGGGGTCAGGGGGGCGTCCGTGGTCAGCAGCCGCCGGCCGGCGGCCAGCGAGGCGATCAGGTCAGCGGTCCGGGGATCCTGCTTCGCCTGGATCAGCGCCGCCTTCATCATGGCGGTCTCGGACTGGTATCGCCCCGCCCCCAGCAGGGCCCGGGCCAACATGGCGGGCGCCAGCGCACGCGCCTTCGTCGTCGCGGCCACGATCTCCGGATCGGTCGACATCTCCCGCACCCGGTCCTGTTCGGCCAGGTCGCGCTCGTCGAGGGCCAGCAGCTTGATATCGACGACCCGCGTCGCCAGGGCGCTGTCCAGCGGCGGCGGCAGGATGGCAGCGAGGATCGCCGAGCCCACGGCGGTCTGGCTCAGCACCCCGCCGCCGACATCGCCCATCTTGCGGTTCTGGCCGGCCCCCGTGGCCATCAGGCGCAGATAGTTCAGCACCTGCTCCACCGGCCCCGGCCCGCCGTCCCCGCCGCTGGACTCCGCCTCGTCGACCGCCAGCGGCCGGGCCATGCCGGCGATGTCCGCCCGCCAGCCCGCGTCCGAGAAGCTGTTGATCAGATCCCCGGTCAGCGCCGACATCAGCGCATGGACCAGCGTCATCAGGGTCGTCTTGCCCGATCCCGCCAGCGCCCGGATCAGCAGGTGCGGACGGAACGCCGGCACCGCCCCCAGCAGAGCCCCCATGATCCAGCCGGCCAGCACGTCCGCGCCGGTCAGGCCCTCTTCCTCCAGGGTCTCGAACCGCCACATGTCCAGCTGATCGCGGAACCACTGCCCGTCGGCCGCCGAGGCCGGCTCGCCCGGCTGGGGGGCCGGGGGGAACAGCTTGTAGAGCGGCCCGGTCCTGACCCTCAGGCTGTCCGCGACCGACACCTTCGTCAGGCTCCCGTCCGGCGCATAGCGCCAGATCTCGTCGCCCTTGTGCAGCACGACCTCGCCCGGATCCCCGGGCCAGACGCCCAGCGACCGCATGGCCCGCCGCGTGTCCCACTTGCCGGCGTTGCGGCACTGGCGGTTGAACCAGACCGCCATCAGGGGCGCCGCGAACTTGTTGTCGTCCTCGGGCGGCCGCCAATAGGTCAGGAACGCCTGCCCGGCCTCGCTGCAGAAGATGTCGGTGCGCAGCATCCCCGCGATCTTCGACGCCGGCTCGCTGCGGATCTCGCCCTCGGGCATGGCGAAGAACACCCGGCCGCCATCGAACCCCAACGGCACGACCGGGCATTCCTTCAGCGGCGGATTGGGAAACACCCCCAGCTTCCGCTCGACCTCGGCGTCGCCGCCGCTCAGCACCTCGTACCCGTCGTCACTCACGCAGCGGCCCCCGTCTGCGCCAGCACGCGGCGCAGTTCGTCGTTGAAATCCATCCTCGCCGGCGGCGCGATCGCCCATACCTTGCGCGCCCCGGCCTCACGCCAGGCGGCAGTGGCCATCCGGGCGCAGATCCGCGCCCGCGCCTCGCCATCCAGCGTCACCTCACAAGGCTTGTTCTTCGGTCCCGCACGGGCCCTGAGGGTGAAGGGCCCCATGTCCCGGTCCACGCCAATTTCGACGTCGTCCATGCCGGGCCAGACGAAGGCGGAACCCGGCCGGGCCGCCAACGTCTTCAGGTCGACGCACCTGTCGTCGTCCTGCGCCAGCCGGCCCTGCAGCCGGTCCAACGACAACGCCGCCCAGGCCCGGGGCACGACCCCGTGCTTCAGGAACGACAGGCTGGCCATGGACGCCGAGGTCTCGATCCCCTCGGCCCCCACCGCCCCGTCGACGCCCTCCAGCCACGACGCGTCCGGACCGATCAGCCAGGTCCCGCCGGCGCGTCCGTCCAGACCCTGCGGCCCCCACATCACCTTGGCGCTGACCGGCTTTTCGCCGGGCGGCAGGGTCCGCCGGTCCGTGGCCTTCACCCACCCCCCGGCGCCGTCTTCCTCCAGCGCGGTCACATGCACCCCGCCGGTGGCGACCGGCCGGCCGTCGCCACCCGCCACGACCACCAGGGCGACCATCGCCGCCGCCGTAACCCAGCGCCGCCCGGCCACGTCCCAGAACCATCTCGCACGCGGATTGAACCTCAGGTTCGGCGCCATGGCCTGCAGCACCTCGGGCACGATCCCGCGCCCGGCCAGATAGGCCTCGGCCGGGCTGCCGGCGAACGGCTGGCCCCCTCGCCAGATCTCGGCCGCGTACCCGGCCTTGCGGGCGGCCTCGGCCTCGGCGCTCTCCGACCGCGCCTTCGGCCGGGGATCCGCTGCCGGCTCCGCCACCCGCTCGCGCCACGCCCCGCCCAGCAGACGGCGGGCGGCCTCGACCATGCCGACGTTGGCCAGCAGGGCCTCCAGCGCCACGGCGTCGCCACCCTTCTCGCACTTGTGACAGAACCAGCGGTCCCCATCGCGGATCTTGAAACAGGTCCCTTTGGTCTCGCCCTTCATGCACAGCGGACAGGGGCCGACGCGGGTGGCCCCGCCGGTGAACTTCACCCCGGCGACGGCCTCGATCGAGACCTGTTTGATCGCTTCCAGGATGATCGGGGGAGTCTCAGCCATCAGCGACCCCCTCGCGACGCACGGCGTGCGTCAGTAGCGAAGCCGCCGACATCCACGAACAATGGCATCCGCCACGCCCCGGTCGGCGTCGTTTCCGGTGTCCGATGCGCTTCGATCATCCAAGGCCGAACGACGTCGCGGTGATACTCGGGGCAAGCCGCCTGCCACGCCTTCCGCTCGCCCTTCTGGAACCGGCGGGGTTCCTCCGACATCGCCCAATAGGCCTCGGCCCGGCCCCAGTGCAGGGCGCAGCTGGCCATGGCGGGGCAACCCCAGTCATCGCAGAGCGGGCGCGCCATCACGCCTCCTCCGCCAACCAGCCGCGGATATGATCTTGCAGGTCATCCAGGTCGGCGGCGAACACCCGCGCCAGGGCCTCGGTCGCCCCCGGCCTCAGTCGTTTTAGCGGGGCGATCCAGTGCGGAGCCGTCGAACTGTTCTCGAACACGCGGCCGACGGCGATCAGATCTTCCCCGTCGCGGACTTCCGATACCGCTCCGTCGCTATCGACGCGGCCGATTTCCAGAACGGACCAGCAGCCGGCTTGGGGGCCGTGATTCAATCGCCCGATGACGAGATCGCCCACTTCGCAGGCGTCGAACTTTCTACGGCCCCCGATCCGTTCGAACTTGACGACCTCGCCCATCACCACACCACCCCCCGCGCCGCCAGCAGCGCCCGTCCGTCCGCGCTGACGCTGTAGCGGCGATCCCCGAACACCGGGTCCAGCTCGCCCGCATCGATCAGATCCATGCCCTTCAGGGTCGCCAGCAGGCCGTGGGGATAGGCGGTGCTGTGCGGCGTCACGCCATGCGGCTCGGCCGCCACCCGGGCCAGCAGGTCCAGCAGCGAGGGCGCCAGCACCGGCTGCCCCTTCGCCGTCCGGTCGGCCACGATCGCCAAGGCCTCGCCCCCGACCGCGAACCTCAGGTCGCTGCGCCGGAACAGCCGCTTCTTCGTCCCGGGCGCGATCGGCATCACCCCGGGGCGCCAGTCCCAGCCGCCGGCGCCATCCGGCATCCGCGCCATGAAGCGATACGGCTTCAGCGCCGGCTTCAGCCACAGGAACCAGCTGTAGAACGCCGCGGTCGACCGGCCGGGGTCGTACATCCCCTTGTGCATCGGCACCCGCTCGCTGAACGGCGCCACCACGGTCAGCGGGCATTCCCGGTACAGCAGCTCGTGGCGCAGCACCCCTTCCAGCACCCGCGATGGCATCAGCAGGGCCACGCCCCGGCGCGCCTGCCGGTATGCCGTCCGCATGAAGCCCGGCAGGTTCGAGAACGGCGGATTGGTCACGATCCAGTCGACCGCCCCGAACGGCGGCGGCGCCTCGCCCAGGAAGTCGTGCACCCGGTTCCCGTCGTACAGATAAGCGTCCGAGGTCAGCAGGTCCGGAAACAGGTCGCGCAGCCCGTGCGCCATATGCCCGGCGCCGCACGCCGGCTCCCACGCGCTTCGGGCCCGGGGGTCCAGCCGCCGGATGATCTCCGCCCCGGCCCGCGCCGCCCACGGCTGGGTGGGAAAGAAATCGACGTCCTCGCCGGCGGGCGTCACCCGATGGGCCATCACGGCCATGGCGTTGGCGGGGGCGGTCATGCCCGCGCCCCGTCGTCATAGGTGCTGCTGGCGGTGATCGCCCCCGGCAGGTTCCCCGCCCCGAATTTGGTTGTGATGTGGAACCCGCGGCAGTGGCGGCAGTGATAGACCCACGCCTTGGCCCCCTTGAACACGCCCTGCCCCATCAGCAGGCTGGCCAGCGCCCGCGCGGCCGCCTCGCTGGCCAGCCGCTTCTTGTCCGTGCAGGACCGGTCCCTGGCTTCCACGGGGCGCATCACAGCCCGCCCCCGCCATAGCTGCGCCGCAGCTGGCCCTCGGCCTTGCCCAGCATCCGGGCGATATTGGCCCAGCTGACGCCGCGCCGGCGCTTGGTCTGCACAAAGGCCCGTTCGTAATCCGCCCCGGCCACGACGGCCGGATCCTCCGGCATCACCGCGGGCCGCTCATAGGCGGGGGACGTTTCCTGCGTCTTCCACTGCCGGGTCATGACGCCTTCCACCCGGCCCACGGCCTGCCGTCGGGCCCGGCCCAGACCGTGCCGATCCGGGTCTTCACCGCCACGGGAAAGCCGCCCTGCGCCAGACAGGCGCGAACCAGCCGGTCATCCGGACCCGCCTTCACCGTCCCGCCTCCATGGCCGGCGGCGCCTGCGGGTCCAGCGCATCCAGCAGCTGGCGCGGATCCACGTCGAACAGGCGCGCCACGGTCCGCACCGGCCACTCGGCCTCCAGGAACCACGCCGCGAACCGCACCGCCTGCGGCCGCTCGGCCATCAAGGGATTGACCGCCGGCGTCACCGCGCACACTCCCGGCGTCCGGCGTCCGGCGTCCGGCGTCCGGCGTCCGGCGTCCGGCGTCCGGCCGGGGATTGCTGCGCGTCGGAACCCCGCTCAACGGCTCCATGAACCGCTCGCGCGCATCGGCCGGGCCGACAGGCCCCAGGGCCTCGCTGACGGCCAGCAGCTGGTCGGTCGTGATCCCGTATTTGGCCCGCTGGCTGGGCGCGACGGTGTTCGGATGCACCTGGAACACCTTGCCCAGCGTCGTCGGGGAAACCCCCAGTCGGGCGCGCACGCCGTGCGCAGCCAGAACGCGCGCCGAAAACCCGCCGGGCGCGTTCTTCGTCCGCCCCTTGCGCTCCGTCGCGTCGAACGCCTTCGCCGGGTCGACCCCCAGCAGCATGCACGCGGCCACGATGGCCCGCGCGGCCTGTTCCGCCGTAATCCGGTTCATCCGTCGATGTCCTTCCGCTCGCGCCTGCCGTCGGCCAGAGCCTCCAGCGCCGCCTCACATTCCGCGATCAGGCCGCGCACCCGCTCGCCCGCCGCCTCGCGCTCGGCCGCGTTCAGCGTCAGCCATCCCTTTCCCGTCCGCACCAGGGCGGTGAACGGGCTGGCCGTGTGCTGATGGCCCCGCGGCATGATCGCCTTGCCGGCCTTCTCGGCCGCCAGCACGAACGACAGGCCGTCGCTGTGCGGCGCGCGCCCGATCGGCGCGGCACGCTTCAGCAGCCGGGCCCAGATGCGCATGTCCTTGTCCGAAGGGCGGGGCGCGACGCCCCGGCGCATGGCGTGGCGCTGGGTCATGCCGCTTCCCCGACGTCAGGGAAACTTACCGGCGGTTGAAACGTCCGCACACGTCCCATTCGCGCTTGTAACGCCTTGCATCCGCCCGAAATCGATTCGCCAATGGGGCGAGCCGCGACCCGGGGGGGCGCGTAAGTTGCGAGGGGTTCCATGACCGACGTTCCGGTCGATCTGCCGTTGTCTTTCGACGAACTGCCTGAAATCAGCGACGCCCTGATCGTCGCCACGGTGCACATGCGCGCCGTGCTGGATTGGCAGCGCGCCGCCCGCGACGCCGCGGCCGCCGTGGCCGACGCCGCCGACCAGCGCGACATGGCCGCCCTCTCCCGGGCCTGCCGCGCCTTCGCCGCCGTGCCGACCTCGGTCGAGCGCATGCCCGATCTGGCCCGCGCGGCTGCGGAACGATATGGCCAGCCCGGCGCCGTGCCGCCGCTTCCGGATCCCGGCATGGACGCGCGGGTCCGCCGCGCCCTGCGCAAGATCGGCCCGTGGATGGAAAAGCGCTGGACCCCCGCCTTCGGCGGCGAAACCGCGCGGCCTGCCGCGACGACCCGCGTCCGCCCGCCGATGCCGCCGCCCGTCATGCCGGCCGGGGTCAAGGCCAAGGGGTGCCGCAAACAGATGCGCGGGCGACTCCAGCTGCTGGACAGCGAACTGGCCCGGCTGTCGGTCGATCGGCGTCCGGTCGCCGACACGGCCCGGCTGATCATGCTGTCCGACCGCAACAGCCATGCGGCCCGCTGCCGGGCCTGCGGCCGCTGCCCGCTGGCGACCGACCCGCTCACGCGGGACATCCCGGCGCGGTAGGGGGCCGAGCGGCGTCGGCGGCCGCCAGGGCGGCCTTCACCGCCGCCGGTCCTTGTCGCCATGCGGCAGGCGGAATTCCCAAGGCCTCCTCGAGGTTCAGCGCAACAATGAGCGACGGCCTGCGCCGCCCGGTGGCCAGGTGGCCCGCGTGGGCCTTCTTCAAACCGGCCGCGATCAGGCGGGCGTTCAGGCTCTGCGCGTCCTCGCCCGCCTCAGCTCCATGGTGCGAATCAGTTTCCATACCCCATAGGCTACGGATTGTATCCGATCGGGCAAGAGGGTATGACGCCGTAACGGTACAGCCTGTTAGTCGAAAGGGGGGCCATGCTGTCGCAGATTGTATCGATGACGGCAGCGCTCGATTTCGACGATCGCAACTTCCTGCGCGCGTGGCGTGAGTTCCGCGGCTGGACGCAGGATGAACTCGCCGAGCGCGCGGACACGACACGCGGCATGATCGGCCACCTCGAGGCGGGGCGGCGACAGCTGACGACCCGTTGGCTGCGCACCCTTGGCGCTGTACTTCAGATCCCGGCGGGCTTCATCATCGATCGGCACCCGGACGATGTCCCGCAGGACATCCTCGCGCTCTGGGAAAATATCCCTGACGACCGACAGGCGCTCGCGCTTCAGGTGCTTGAGACGTTCCGCAAGGCCAGCTGATCAGTCGGCGGCGCGGGCGCGGAACTCACGAAACCTGCACTCATCTCGAACCTTCTGTGCATAGCCGGCGTACTGGCTCTCGCAATAGGCGTTGATCCGCGCGGCCTCGACCGCCGGATCTGGTTCCGGGACCAGCTGCCCCAGAGTCCCCACAAGGGCCAGCACCAGGATCACGACCACGGGAATAGCCAGCAGCGTCAGCACCACCTTCAGCGTGGGGCCAACGACTCCGCCCCTGCGCTGCTCAGCGGCCTCCAGACGCCCCTTCAACCGGGCGATTTCAAGATCCTTGTCGTCCGTCATCTCGCCTCCGCCAGCACCCTACCGGATTCCGACGATCGAAGGGAGAGCCGGAACGCCGGAGTGAACGGCGACAGTCCGTAACGGCGAAGGATACGCTTTGTATCTTCCCTATTGACGCGTGATGGATACGGACTGTATCCCTCATTCACCTCACAGGGGAATGCGACATGGACACCGCGACCGTCATCCGCCTTGAAGATCATAGGAAATCCGCCGCACCGGCGGTCTCCGTCCTGACCGAATCCCCGGGCAACGCACGCCGTGCGCCGGCGGCGACGTTCCATTACCCCCCCGCCCAGCCGATCGTGGACTGGATGCCGGGGCGCGACGTCTCGGATCAGGTCGACGCCGCCTTCCGGTGGCTGGCCTTCTTCGCCCTGGCGGGGGCCGGGGCCATTCTGGCCGGCGCGGTCCTGACCACCCTCGCCGGCGCCTTCGCCGCCGTCGCGGCTGGCGGCGTCTGACATGGCCGCCACCCTCTTTCCCGCGGCCGACCCCCGCGCGCCGATCCCGTTCGTCTCGGCCGACGCCCTCGCCGCCCATCTGCTGCGCCAGCGGCCCGGCCTACGCCTGAACTGGCTGCGCCAGACCGGCACGCGCGGCGACGGCCCCGACTTCCCCGTGCTCGCCGTGTTCGCGCTCAAGCCCGCCGACGCCCGCGCCTTCATCGACGACCCGACCGGCGGCGCCGACATGCCGTGGCGGTTTCAGGATTGCTGGCTGGGCTTCGTCGCCGGGCCGATCGCCGCCGACCCGTCCGGGCTCGAGGCGGCCCTGCAGCGGATCCGCTCCGCCGGAGGGCTGGCGGCGTGACCGCCGTCTTCGCTTGTCGCTCTGGCCCGGGCGAGCGGCCCGGCCCCGCGCCGGCGCCGGTCCAGCGGCTGGCCCTGACCCATGGCGAGGCCACCGCCCTCCTGGTCCTGGCCGAGGCAGGCCGCGCGGCGCTGGACGCCGACCCCCGCCTGCTCCGCGGCCCGGGCCAGCGCGACGCCGCCCGCAGGGCCGTCTCGCGCCTGCGCCTCTTCACCCAGACCTGACCCCACGAACCGGAGCCCCGGCATGACCGCGCTCGCCTTCCAGAATCCCGAACTCCTTCGGGCCCTTGCCGACCCGACCCTGACTTTCGAAGGGCCCAAGGCCCTCGCCGACCATCTCGGCCGCGACAAGTCCAACACCGCCCGCACCCTCAAGGGCCTGCGCGAGGACGGCGTGGTTCGCCCCGGTGAGTTCGCCCTGACGCCGCTAGGGCGGCGTATCGTTGACGGGCTCGACGTCGCCGAGGGTCGGGTCAACGCCGCCGCCCTCGCCCCTCGACCGTCGACCCTCACCCCACCCACCTGGCCTCTGGACAGGATCGCACGCAACCCGGCCAACCGCGCCGTCGATCCCGACAGCATCCCCGCCATGGCCGACAGCCTGGTGGCCCAGGGCCAGCTGCAGCCGGTCACCCTGACGCCGGTGCGGGAAGACGGAACCCGCATGCTGCTGATCGGGGAACGCCGCTGGCTCGGCGCCAGACTGGCCCGGGATCAGGGCCGCCTGACCGACAGCCTCGCCGACGGCCTGCGGTTCGAGGAACGCGAGGCCACCCCGGCCGAGGCGCTGGCCATCACCGTGGTGGAAAACGTCGAGCGCCAGTCGATCCCCCCGCTGGAACTGGCCATGCTGCTGCGCGACTACGCCGACGCGGCGGGCGAGGACGGCAAGCCGCTGGACGCCAAATCGGTGGCGGAACGCCTCGGCCTCGGCGTCCGCGACGTCCAGGACAAGATCCGCATCGCCCGCACGGCGGCGCCTGAGGCCATCGAGGCCTATCGCGAACACGGCAGCTGGGACCAGCTGCGCGCCAGCGTGACGGAGAAGAAAGAGATTGGCGAACTGGCGCCGGGGCCCCACTTCGGCGACTGGGCGCTTGATAAGCCTTGGCAGGCCAGCACCGAACTGGAGTGGCGCCAGAAGAATGATCACATCACGCTGCGGCAGTTCGTTCACAGCGACGGCAGCTGGTTCATCTCGACCAGCACGCAGATCGGGAACCATGGCACGGGATCGTCCTATCGCGTCGGCCCAGCCCAACCCGCCTTCCCGACCCGGCTGGACGCGCTGAAGGCGGCTCGTCTGCGGGTCCTCGCCAACGATCCGGACATGCCCGCCGCCGCTCGCAACTGGCTGGATCAACAGCTGGGCCCCTTCTATGTCAACGGACTCGATCTCCTGAACGCCAGCAACGCCGGCGAGGCTCGCCGGGCCCTCGGATGGGCTCCGCGCCAGTCCAACAGCGGCGGCGGTTCGCTCAAGGCCGCGATCGAGGATCTGGCCCAGGCCGAGCGCGCGACGCCCAGGGGCGACATCGCCGCCCTGACCCGTGACCCTGACAACACTCGCGCCCGCCTCGCCCTGATCGAGATCGCGCACAAGATCGGCGACCAGCGCCGCCCCCTCGACCCGGCCCATCCGGCCGATTGGACCGGCGACGTCGATCAGGACTTCCTGACCCACGGCTGCACCTGCGGCGCCCACTGGCTCGACCCCCACGTCCAGCAGCTGATCCAACTGCAGGCCGCCCGCGTGGTTCAAATCCCCGGCGGCCACCCGCCCATGCTGGCCCTGACCGAGGCGGGGCTGCGCTACCTGCTGAACTACGGCTGCGCCCTGCCGATCACGGCGGCAGAACTGAACAAGGATCAGCACATCGCCGTCAGAAAGGAGGGCGTGCCGGCCCTTGCCCCTGGCGAACGCTACGCCACCGCCTGCCTCGCAACCGAGGCCGCCCCGGCGGCCGAGCCGGCCGACGCCGACCGGGCCGCCGAACACGCCGCCGGGCTGGTCGCGGATCAGCCGGACCCCTGGGACCGGAGCGAAGCCCGGATCGCCGCGGATGGCTTGTTGCTCGAGCGCGCCCGCGACTGGACCGCAAGGCCCGACCCGCTGAACGACGTCGCCAGCCTGCTGTCAGACCTCGCCGTCCATGAGGCGCGCATCAATGCGGCCGGCTGGGTCGATCTGGTCGGACCCGACGGCAAGGTCGTCACGGAAATCGTCGTCGACCAATACAACGCCCTCCCCGACGAGCGCGTGAGGGCGCTGGAACTTCTGATCGCCTGGGCGATCAACACGGTGTCGGAGGGATCGTGATGTCCCGCGACCCGCTCCGCTTCACCCCGCCGGACTCCGACGCCGGCCGCAAGCCCGCACCAATCCCGTCGCCGACGCCCCCGCCGCCCTCCGGCGGTTGGCGCCGGCCCCGCACGCCCGAAGACGGCCAGCAGATCCACAAGCCCGAGGACGGCCAGCCCGTCACCACCCGAGAGGACTGATCATGGAAACCGCTCAACTCACCCCCGGCCCGCTCGCCGGCCAGCCCCTCGCCCTGCTGCAGGCGGGCGTCAGCCTGCTGCGCCACGCCGACGGGCGGACAGGGACCTTCGCCCATCTCGAACCCGACGGCCGGATGCGGGTCCAGTCGCTGAAGGGCCGCGGCTTCTGGGTCTTCGATCCGGCCCATTGCGACTACGACGGTCCGCGTCAGCCCCCGCCCGAGAAACCGAACAAGCGAAAGCTGGCCAAGGCCCGCACCCGTCAGATCGTCCTGGCCGCGGCCCGCGAACTGTTCGAATCCGTCGGCTATGCCCGGGCCTCCATCCGCGACATCGCCCGCGCCGCCGGCATGTCGACCGGCGCCGTCTTCGCCAACGTCGCGGACAAGGACGCCCTGTGGACCGCCGCCATCGGCGGCCCCGCGCCGGATCTGGCCACGGCCGACGAAATCGCCCGCACCCTCGCGGCCCTGCCGGACCACAGCTGGGCCCTGTCGTTCAACGCCGGCGCCTATCGCGTCACCATCGCCACCCCGGACTTCGACCCGCTCAAACAGGTCGGCCGCTGTTTCGGCGGCAAGGGGCCCAGCCCCGCCGCCGCCCTGCGCATGGCCCGCGCCGCCGCGACGCACGCCGTGCGTCAGGAGACGGTCCAGTGACCGGCGCCCCTCCGCACCTGCGGCTCGAGCGCCAAGTCGACGACGCCGCCAAACGGCTTCACCGCACATCCGGCTGTCCGGTCCTGATCGCCGCCGCCCTCGAGGTTGATGGGGCGACCGGCGTGGGCTTCTCGGTCCACGGCCTGACCAGCCGCCAGCAGGAGCTGGCCCATTTCATGCTGCTGCAGCGGCTCGCCGACGACCTTCAGCCCGGTGCGGCCGCCGACTGCCCGAAATGCAGCGCGGCATGGGCCCGCATCTCCGCCGCCGTCGAGGCGCTGCGCCCAGGCTTCGCAGGGCCGGACGCGGATCACGGGGGCTGCTGCTGATGGCCGACCTTGAAACCGCCGCCTTCGCCGGGCCGCCGCGCGTGACCGCGATCGCCGAGGCGACGCTTCGCCGCCACCGTCAGGAGCCCCGCGACTTCGCCGTCGAGGCCGACGGCCAGTGGCCCGCCGTCCATGAAGCCTTCGAGGGCGTCAGTCACGACGGCGGCGACGGGGCCGGCCACCCGGTCTATTTCGTGCCCGAGGCCTGGACCGACGGACTCGACGACATCGAGTCGGCCCTGTCGGCCCTGTCCGCCGGCGAACGCAACGACTTCGCCATCGGGGGGGACGAGGCGCGCGAGCCCTTGCTAGCCCGCGATCCCCGTCTGGCCCTCGCCCACGCCCTGCTGGATGCCTTCTTCGAGGACTGGCCCGACGTCATGCCCCCGCCGGGTGCGATCATCCGCGGCGGCTGGGCCGAGGCCTCCCGGGCGGTGCGCGAGCTGCTGCACGACGGCCCCGCCTGCCGCGCCTGCGGCTGCACCGAACACGCGGCCTGCAGTGATCCGGTCAGCGGCGATACCTGCGCCTGGGCGTCGCCGAACCTGTGCACCGCCTGCGTCGGCATCGTCCAGCGGGTCTTCACCCCGGCCGAGCTGACCTTCCTGCTGCACGCCGCCGGCGGCGGCGACCTGAACCTGACCCGCCCCGACGCCTCGGCCCTGACCGCCGAGGGCGTGCTGGCCCTGCGCGAAACCCTGCGGGCGATCACGCCCCGAACCGAGGGAGAATCCTGACCATGGGGGAACTCACTCAGCGGCAGGTCGCCGTTCTCCGCCGGGCCCGCTTGGCCGCCAGCGGGGCCTGCACGACCTATCTCACACCCGCCGGCATGACCGTGCGCCAGACCGGCGAGGTCTGCCGGCAGCTGGACCGGCGCGGCTACATGAAACGAGAGCGCCAAGGCGGCCGCATGTGGCGGATCACCAGCAGCGGGATCCAATGGCTGCGCAGTCTCGACACGGGGCGGCCGTGGATGGTGCGGGGCTATAAGCGCGGAGCGCCCTCCCATGGCTGACCGCTCCCTGATCGAATGGACCGACGCCACCTGGCAGATCGTCACCGGCTGCAGCGTCGTCTCGCCCGGATGCACCAACTGCTACGCCATGAAGCTGGCCGGCACGCGCCTCCGCAACCACCCCAGCCGGGCGGGCCTGACGGTCGACAGCAAGGCCGGGCCGGTCTGGAACGGCCAGGTGCGGTTCAACGCCCAATGGCTGACCCAGCCCCTGCGCTGGGCCCGCCCGCGCCGGATCTTCGTCGCCGCCCACGGCGACCTGTTCCACGAAGGCGTCACCGACGACCAGCTGGACCAGATCTTCGCCGTCATGGCGCTGTGCCCCCAGCACGTCTTCCAGATCCTGACGAAGCGGCCCGAGCGGATGCGGGCGTATCTGACCGGCGAGTTCAGTCCCGGCCTCGGCCGCAATGTGCGGCCCCATCTGGTTTGGCAGCAGGCATTCGCAGTCAACAAGGCCGCTGGCCGATCGCTGGCCACCTTCACTAGGACCCTTGAGGCTCAGGGGTGCGCCCCGCGAAACGAAAACCCTTGGCCCCTCCCGAACATCTGGCTGGGCGTCTCGGTCGAGGATCAGGCCCGCGCCGACGAACGTGTCCCGGTCCTGTTGGACACGCCGGCGGCCGTCCGCTGGATCTCCGCCGAGCCGCTGCTGGGGCCGATCGATCTGGCCGAATGGCTCGGCAGCTGGTGCCCCTGCTGCCGCCGGCCGCTTCTCGGCGGTCAGCACTTCGAAGGACGGACCTGCGGAACCTGCCACAGCCGCACCGCCCGCATTGACTGGGGAGTGTTCGGCGGCGAGAGCGGCCCCAGCGCCCGGCCGATGCACCCGGACTGGGTCCGTGAGGGCCGAGACCAGTTCGCCGCCGCCGGCGTCTCCTTCCTGTTCAAACAGTGGGGAGAGTGGGCCCCGGGCGAGAACGCCCAGAACACGATCGGGCGCGCCGTCGACACCGCCGACTGGTTCGACGGTCGCTGGGACTTCCAGCGCCTGTCCGCCGCCAGCTGCGCTGACCAGCATATCGACGACGAACCGACTCTGTACCGCGCCGGCAAGAAGGCCGCCGGCCGCCGGCTCGACGGTGTCCTGCACGACGGCTTTCCGGAGGCGCGGTCATGAGGATCCTCGAACATCGGCGCGGCTATCTACGGGCCACGCACAAGGGCTGCTCGATCGAGATCGAGCGCGATCGCGACCACCACGCAAAGGCCTTCTACATCACCGTCACGGCGCCTGACGGCGGGCACCTGTACGACGGCTGGGCGCCGGACGCTGTCCAGACCATGGATGAAGCCAAGCGCGAGGCCTTCTACGGCTGCGGCTGGAAGCCGCGGCCGGAGGCCCAGCGATGACCGACGCCATCCAGATCCGCCGCATGGACCAGCTGGGCGCCAGCCCGGCCGAACCGCTCGCCATGGCGCTTGTGCTGGACCTGATGGAACGGGGCATGATCCGCACCCAGATCCACGCCTGGAATGATCGCGCCACCTATGCGGTCACGCCGGAAAGCGAGGTCGTCGGCGTCATCGCCTGGCGCACCATGGACTGGACCCGCGACGCCTTCGTCTGCATCGGCGGGGTCAAGGCGCCATATCGCCGCCGGGGCCTGTATCGTCGCCTGTTCCAGGATCTATGCGCCGACATCGCCCTGAACCACCCCAAGGTCGACCGCATCACCTCGGGCCATCACATCGACAACGCCGCCTCGGAGGCCATGCACCGCGCGCTGGGCCGCACGCTTGAGGGGCTGTCCTACACCTTCCCCGTGGTCCGTCCATGACCGAGCGCCCCATCCTCTTCAGCGGGCCCATGGTCCGCGCCCTGCTGGACGGCCGGAAGACCCAGACCCGACGCGTGGTGAAACTGGATGTGCCGATCGACGCGGACGACGTCTTCTTCTGGTCTGGCGAGGAGCTGCGCCGCAAGGGCTGGCGCAACGTTTCCGAGCCCGGCCTCTGGGCCCGGAAGAATGGCCGCGACGGCTACATCAAGTTCATCGGCCGCTGCCCCTATGGCGTCCCCGGCGACCGGCTGTGGGTGCGGGAGAGCGGGCTCCAGAAAGACGGGCCGCTATTCAAGCTGTTCACCCATGATGCGACGCCGGGGCGGTATTGGGCCGATACCGACGGCGGCCGCTACGGCGCGCCCTACGGACCCGCGATCACGCGTGACAGCATGATCGGGGCGGGCTGGAAGGTTCGCCCCTCGATCCACATGCCCCGCTGGGCCTCGCGCCTGACGCTGGAGATCACCGACGTCCGGGTCGAGCGGCTGCAGGACATCAGTCCGGTCGACGCCGTCGCCGAAGGCCTGCGCGAGTTCCCTTGCGAGGGTCCGCACCGGGGGCCGGACGCTACTTACTGGACCGCCGGCGAGCCGACCGACGGCGAGCGCTTCCCACTCAAACGGACGACGCCCGTCGAGGCCTACAAGGCCCTATGGGAGCACATCAACGGCTGGGACAGCTGGAACGCAAACTCGTGGGTCTGGGCCGTCAGCTTCCGCGTGCAGGAGCCGGAAGCGTGAAGCCCGCCGCCCCGAACCCCCGCCAGGCCGACGGCGAGGCCCTGGGCCGCCGCCTGATCACCGAAGGCTGGACCGAATGGACCGGCACGCCCTTCTCCGAGTCGACCTCCTTTCAGGCGACCTTCAACGCCCTGCAGCTGGTGCTGGCCGGATCGGCGGACGAGCTGAAGGCGGTCTCGGCGCTCGGGGCGGTGTTCGGCTGCATCGTCCGGGACGGCGTGACGCCCGGCGCGCAGGAAGCGTTCGCCCGCGGTTTCCGCTCGGCGGTCACGGCCGACGAACCGGTCACGCACTGACCATGCCCCCCGCCGCGCACCCCATTCCGGCCAACGACATCCCCGGCGACCTGCCGACGGAACTGCTGCCGCTGGTACGGGCCCTTGCGCGGATGGCCGCCCGGCGCCAGCGTGCCGCCGGTTCGCCCCCGGACATGAAGAGCCGAGCCCCATGACGAAGACCCTCTCCGATTACCAGAAACAAGAACAGGCGATCCGAGACATCGTCGCGGATCTGAACGCCAAGGTCGCTCAGGCGAACCGCGACGGATTCCGGGTCGAATTCCAGACCAGTCCGATCTTCAGCCATGATGGGCCGACCTACCAGACCATCGACGTAGAGCTGCAGCTGGATCTGTCCGTCATCGACATCGACTAGCCCCGATGCGCGCCGCCCTCTACGCCCGCTATTCGTCCGACCTGCAGTCCGAGCGCTCCGCCGACGACCAGCTGGCCGCCCTGCGGGCCGCGTGCGCCTCGCGCGGCTGGACCGTCGCGGCCGAGTTCGCCGATCGGGGCGTCTCGGGCGCGGCCGTCACCACCCGGCCGGGCGTCCAAGCCCTGATGCGCGCCGCCGCCGCCGGCGACGTCGACGTCGTCCTGACCGAGGCGCTGGACCGGCTCAGCCGCAGCCAGTCCGACACCGCCCGACTGTTCGAACTGCTGTCCTTCGCCGGCGTCCGCCTCGAGACCCTGTCCGGCGGCGCCGTCACCGAACTGCACGTCGGCCTTGAGGGCACGATGAACCGTCTGTTCCTGGTCGAACTGGGCAAGAAGACCCGGCGCGGCTTGGTCGGCCGGGTCAGCGCCGGCTTCTCGGCCGGCGGCCGCTGCTACGGCTACGACGTGGCCGGCAAGGGCGTGCTGGCCATCAACCCCGCCGAGGCGGCCGTCGTGCGCCGCATCTATGCCGACTACGCCGCCGGCCTGTCTCCGGTCCGCATCGCCAAGGCCCTGAACGCCGAGGGCCTGCCCGGCCCCCGCGGAGGGACCTGGGCCCCGACGGCCATCGCGGGCGACCGCCGCGCCGGCGACGGCATCCTGTGTCAGGAACTCTACATCGGTGTGCGGGTCTTCAACCGCCGGCGCTTCCGCAAACACCCCGAGACCGGCAAGCGCTCCAGCGTGCTGAATCCGCCGGACCAGTGGATCCGCGAGCCCGTCCCGCATCTGCGCATCCTGTCGGACGAGGCGTGGAACGCCGTCCGGGCCCGTCAGCGCACCCTGGACGCCCAGCCCCGGGCCATGGCCCGCGCACCGAAGCGGCTGCTGTCCGGCCTGCTGAAATGCCGCCTGTGCGCCGGGTCGATGGTGCTGCAGGGCGGGGTCTATCGCTGCGCCAACAACAAGGACCGCGGCGTCTGCATCAACTCAAAGGCCATCAAGGCCGCGACGGTCGAGACCCGCGTTGTCGAGGGCGCGAAACGCCACCTGCTGTCACCCGCCGCGATCGCCGAGGCGGTCCGGACGATCCACGCCGACCAGCAGGCCGACCGCAAGGCCGCCTTGGCCGACCGCGCGCCGCTCGAGCTGGAACTGGCCGAGATCGGCCGGCGCCTCGGCCGGGCCCAGGACGCCTATCTGGCGGGAGCCATGGATCTGGCCGACATGGCCCGGGCGGCCGACCCGCTGAAGGCCCGCCGGGCAGAGATCGAGGCCCGGCTGGCCACGGCCGACGCCCCGCCGGTCATCACCCTTCACCCCGGCGCGGCCGCCGCCTATCAGGCCTTGGCCGAGACGATCGACGACGCGCTCGCGGCCGATGACGGCGCCGAGGTCCGCGACGCCTTCCGGGCCCTGATCGACCATGTCGACTTCATCCCGCTAAAGGGCCTGGGGCGGTTCGAGCTGCAGGTGCACGGTCGCCTCGACGACCTGCTGCGCATCAGCGCCGGCGGCGGCCAGCAGACCGGGGCCCAAAACGCGAAAAACCCCAGAGCCGTTTCCGGACTCTGGGGTATCGATGGGTGCGGGAGCCCGATCCGGAACATACCCCAGACTGTCAGCTTCGCCGCGTAGGGTCGGCCGCCGCCCGGAACATTCGCAGAACATCGCCCTTGCCGCGCGCGCCTCGCCGGCGCTATCCCGGGCGGCATGGGCGCCACCAATCCCGATCGGCTCGCATCCCCGCCGCACCCGCTGACGGCCCTGACCCTGTCCGAGATGCACGCCCGCCGCTGGATCGTGCTGGCGGACTGCCCGGCGTGTCACGCCCGGACCCACGTCGACCTGTCGGCCCTGCGGCGCCTGCTGGGCGACGGCTATGTCCTGTGGGGCCGCTCGACACGGTGCAAGGCGTGGGTCCGATGGTCGACCGACCGGCGATGCGAGGGCCAGGTCGTCTTCCTCGCCCAGTCCAGCCTGACCGGCTCGGCCGTCCCCCTGCGCATGACGGGCGAGGTCCGCAACGCCATCGAACTGCGCAGCCAGGCCGCCAGTCAGGCGCGGTGATCGGCGCCCAGCGGGCAAACCCGTCCATGCGCGATCAGCAGATCCAGCCGGCGCATGTCCAGCCGCGCGCCACAGCCGCAGTCGACGAAGCGATCCGCCTCGCCGCCCTCGCGCACCGGCCCGACGATCCGCCGGCCGAGGATGGGCCTGTCCTCTTCCATGGAACCGCCAACCGCCGCCGGCGCTGACTCGTTCCGATGACGACCAGATCCACGACCCGGCTGATCAAGGAAGAGCACGGCGTGCGGCTGGAGTTCTGCGACGTCCCGCCCGAGCCGGCCAGCGGGACCGGCGGCCCTCACTTCCGCATCACCACGCGCCGGCGACAGGCGGCCAGGGTCCGCGCGGATCGCGACGACGCCGAGCGCGTCTGGGCGGCCGAGGTCGAGGCCTCGCGGCAGGACCCGATGGTGGCTCGGATCCTCGCCGCCGGGCTGTGAAACGCAAAAAGCCCCCGCCGGCGAACCGGCGGGGGCGTTGACAGACAGGCAGCGATTGTCAGAGCAGGGTCGGCTGCGCGGCGGCCGGCGCGAGATTCACCCCTCTGGCGATCAGCAGCTCACCGGCGGGGGCGGCATGTTCCCCACCCGCGATCGTGTAGGTCGTGGCCACCGCCTCCATATCGGCCCAGGCGAACATCTCGCGGATCTCCGGACGGTCGTTGATCGACAGCAGGAACCGACCGTCGATCGAGCGCAGCTTGTCGGCCATCCGTTGGAAGTCGCCGCGGATGAACATGCCGGCCCCATAGTCGTCCTCGGACGCCCAATACGGCGGGTCCAGATAGAACAGCGTGCCCGGACGGTCATAGCAGCTGATGAACGCCAGCCAGTCCAGGTTCTCGATCACCACCCCCTGCAGCCGCGCGTGCAAGCGCTCGATCCTGGAGGCGATGCGGGTCAGGTCGAAATTGTGCGCCTGTCGCGGGTCCGTGCCGAAGTTCCGCCCGGTCACCTTTCCCCCGAACGCCAGAGCCTGCAGATACAGGAACCGGGCCGCCCGCTCGATGTCCAACAGGTCGACGTCGCGGCTTTCCTTCAGCCGATCGAACTCGGACCGCATGGCGGGGCGCCACCGCAATTCCCTCGTCAAAACGTCGGGAAACCGCTGCAGGACCCGGAACAGGGTCACGACGTCGCCGGACAGATCGTTGATCACCTCTACCGGCGGCCGCACCCGCCGGCGTAGAAAGACGCCGCCCATTCCGATGAAGGGCTCGCAATAGGCCTCGTGGGGCGTGGCGGCGAGGCTGGCGCAGATGCGGCGGGCCAGTCGTCGCTTCCCGCCGATCCAGGCGGCGGGCGGATCGCACGGCGTCACCGGACGGTGATCGACGTACAGCAGGTCGCGGGGGGTGGTCATGGAGTCTCAACCTTTCGCACGATTGAATCGCCCCGCTCTCGGGAGTGGGGCGGACGATCAGCCGGACGGCCGATCGGTCAGTCGTGCGAGGTCAGTCCTCGCAGATCGGCGCGCGCCAACGCGCCGGTCCCGCCTCGAGGCGGGGTCTCAGCACCCCAGCCGCAACCAGCGGCAGGTGCGCGACCGCCGGCGCTCGCGCGCCTCGATCCAGGCGGCCTCGGCCGCGGCCTGGGTGGCGAACGTCGTCACCGCCACCGCGCGGCGGCCCTCGCATTCGATCAGCTGGGCGCCGCGGGTGACATAGCCGACCTCGAGATCCGCCCGCGTCGGGCTCGCCGGCAGCCGGTACAGGGCGCAGGGCTTCTGCGCGTCAGCCGGGATCTCCAGCCTGGGCGGTTCCGCGGTCGCCGCTTCCGGCACAGATCCCCGGCCGAAGCCCGCACAGGATGTCGTCAGACTGACGCAGGCGATCGACAGCAGCCGCATCCAGCGGGTCATCGGCGCCCGGCGCGACTCGG
>Ga0196970_1000497_pt1 | contig 43820 bp, 38 predicted proteins | sample S1v_513CmetaG_FD_148672 | JGI IMG/M metagenome (GOLD analysis project Ga0196970, IMG submission 148672) | Soil microbial communities from Anza Borrego desert, Southern California, United States - S1+v_5-13C | ecosystem: Environmental > Terrestrial > Soil > Desert | place: USA: California... | reverse complement strand
TATCGGCTTGAGGTCGACGTCATAGATGGCCGAGCACTCGCGCGCGACGCCGTAATGGTTCATCGCGTCGGGCCGGTTGGCGGTGAATTCGACCTCGTACACGGTGTCCTTGCCGCTGCCGGAACCGGGGTCCCCGGCGCGCCCGCTGTTGGCGTGCTGGGGTGAGGAGATGCCTTCGACGGCGATGCCATGCATCGTCAGGTCACGGGCGAGCTGAAGCTCGTCCACGTTCAAATCAACAAAATCGCGAAGCCAGGTAGGAGAGATTTTCATTTCGCGTTGTACTTGACCGATATGTCTTCAAACTTCGTTTTCGTAAAAAAAGTTCGAGCGCGTCCGGGATAGTTGATGATTAAGCTTTTCGGTGACTGCCACTGTACGTTTGCGCTGGGCATAACCGCACCGTGATCCGAATCAGACACAAACGAATTGCCCAAATCGGCATTTCTTAGCTTCTCGTCGTATTTAATGATAGAAACCTGAGCGCTGTAGTCCATCGTAACTCCACAGTCCCGGATGAAAACCACAGCCTTATAACGGTGATCGGGAGATGCAGTCTCACTCAGGTGCAGGGACCGACTCCAGCCTGCTCGGCTTTTCTTGCTGCGAGCCAGCCTGTAGTAACAACCAAGAAGGAAATCAAAGTGGTGGCAACGGCATGCCGAGCTTTGTTGTCTGCCGGCTTACTTCCTGACCAAACGAAAGGAAGTGCCACTAGGGAGTAAACAAGAACGTTCGCTACAACCATTGGTACCGGCGACGAGGCTTGCGGATACACCATGCCCGTCAGCGTGACGCCAGGCATCAATACAGCGATGCCGATCAGCCACGTTACGTTGAGGGTCAGAAATGCCAGCAGCGTAACCGCGGTGCCGAGAACAAGCGAGATGTAGATTCGGTACGCCAGCATTTGGTTCTTTCCCATCGTACAAATCCGCGCTTAACGCCTTTACGCGAACTGCTCCAAAAATCGTACGTCGCCGTGGTAGAAGAGTTGGATGTCGTCGATGCCGTACATAAACATGGCGATGCGCTCGACGCCCATGCCGAAGGCGAAGCCGCTGTACTTGCCCGGGTCGTAGCCGACGAAGCCGTAGAGGGCAGGATCGACCATGCCCGCACCCAGCAGTTCAACCCAGCCGCTTTGTTTGCAGACGCGGCATCCCTTGCCGCCGCAGAAGACGCAACTGATGGCCACTTCCGCGCTCGGTTCCGTGAAAGGGAAAAACGACGGCTGAAAGCGCGTCTTCACGTTCGCGCCGAAGAACGCCTTCATCGCGTGATCGAGTGTGCCTTTCAGGTCGCCGAAGGTGATGTTCTCGTCCACGGCCAGGCCCTCGACCTGGTGGAACATGGGCGAGTGCGTGGCGTCGGGCGCGTCGTTGCGGTGCACCTTACCGGGGATGACGATGCGCAGCGGCGGCTTCTGCTTCTCCATGGTGCGGATCTGCACGGGAGACGTGTGCGTGCGCAGAAGCAGACGGTCACGCTGCGGACGCGAATCCTGACCGCTGATGAAGATGGTGTCCTGCGTGTCGCGTGCCGGGTGGTGCGGCGGGAAGTTCAGCGACTCGAAATTGTAGTAGTCGCTTTCGATCTCCGGACCCTCGCCGACAGAGTACCCCATGTCGCGGAAGACCTTCACAATGTCGTTCATCGTGCGCAGGACAGGATGTTCAACGCCAAGCGGACGGCGGATGCCGGGCAGGGTGACGTCGATGCGCTCGGAGGCGAGCTTGGAGGCTGAGCCTCCGCCCTGTGCGCGAGCGAGCGCCGCTTCGACTTCATCCTCGACCTTCTGCTTGAGCTGGTTCACGCGCTGCCCGACGTCGCGCTTAGCAGGACCGGGGGCGGCTTTCAGCCACAGGTCGTTCACCTGGGTGAGCACGCCATTCTTGCGCGCCATCCAGCGGTCCCGGAATTCTTTCCATTGGGCTTCGTTGGCGAGCGCGGAGGCCTCTTCTTCGAGTGCGCTGAGGAGGTCGGCGGCCGCGCGGTCGAGCGCGTCGGGTGAGTAATCTTCGAGCTTCGGAACTGTGTATATCGTTGTGGGCATTTCGATCGTCCCTACTGGGACTTGAGTGTATCGCTTGTCTTACCCGGCGCTGAAGTGCCGGGCTAATTCGTGTCGCCCCTACGGGGCTCTGCGTGGTTTCGGCAATCGCACCCGGCACTAAAGTGCCGGGCTGACCGAATGTCGCCCCTACGGGGCTCGGGCCTCTTTTGCCGCGTGACCCACCCCTTCCGGGCTGGGGTAATGAATGTCGCCCCTACGGGGCTTTGCATCGTCTCGGCAATCGCACCCGGCAGTGAAGTGTCGGGCTGACCGAACGTCGCCCCCTACGAAGCTTGATACGACGCTTGCGCCAGCAAGTCACCCCGAGGCGCAGCTACAAAGATAAACCGCGGATCCCACGAATAAACATGAACCGCGGATCCCACGAATTGCTCGGACCATTCTCGTCGAAGAATCCGTGCAATCCGTGTTAATCCGCGGTTGATGTGTTTCGATTTTAAGCCTGTGCGGGAGTTGCCGCGGCCTTCGCCTGCTCGCACAGGCTTGTAAAGGCTGCCGGATCGTTCACGGCAAGATCGGCAAGGATCTTGCGATCCAACTCGATGCCCGCAGTCTTCAACCCGCTGATGAAGCGGCTATAGCTGATGTCGTTCGCCTTACAGGCGGCGCCGATGCGCACGATCCACAGCGAACGATACTGGCGCTTCTTCTGGCGGCGTCCGGCGTACGCGAAGTTCAACCCGCGCTCGACAGATTCCTTAGCCGCCCTGTACAGCTTTGACTTAGTTAGAAAATATCCAGATGCGCGCTCTAATATTTTCTTCCGCTTATCGCGACGCTTTGTTCCACGTTTTACGCGAGGCATGCTTCACTCCGTTTTGAAATCCAGGACCATCTGGCTGTGCGCCGGGTCCCTTCTATGCGGCTGGAGGCAGGAGTTCGGGGAACTCATGGGCCTCTTCACTCGCAGGTTCTGCCGGTTGCTGCATTGGCCACCGGCCCGCCCCACTCAGCGTTTCCCAGTCTTGCGACGGTAGCGCGGGGGACGTCATGCGGACTAGTAAGGAATCATCCGCTTGATCTTGGCTTCGTCCGCCTTGCTCACGACGACCTGCTCGGCCAACTTGCGCTTGCGCTTGGTGTCCTTCGAAGTAAGGATGTGGCGCAGGTGCGAGTGGCCGCGCTTGACCTTTCCGGTTCCGGTCTTCTTGAAGCGCTTGGCAGCTCCGCTATGCGTTTTAAGTTTCGGCATAAACCACCTTTGAAAATCCCCGCCTAAAAAGAAACGACGGGGCACAACAACGGGGCGGCGGGCCGACGTTCTACCCGATTACGCCCCAAAACTCGAATGGAAGTACCGCGGAATGCGCATCAAGCGCAAATGCGAGCGGACTTCTTACTGCTGCTGAGCAGCCTGACCGCCACCCTGTGCTGCTGGCGGCGCACCCTGAGCAGGACCACCCGGCATCGGCCCGGCTTGCGGCGTCCCACCGCCTTCCGGACCACGAGGCTTATCTGCCTTCTTCGGCGCTGGTTGTTGTTTAGGCGGCGCCAGAATCAGGTGCAGCGTGTTGCCTTCCTGTCGCGGGCGGAACTCAACAACAGCCTTGTCTCCCAGTTCCTTTACCAGACGGTCAAGAATGTTGCGCCCGAGCATCTGGCGCGTCATTTCGCGGCCGCGGAAGAAAATAGTCGCCTTGACTTTGTCACCTTCGGAAAGGAAGCGAATCACGTGGTTTTTCTTCGTCTCGTAATCGTGCTCGTCCACGTTGATGCGGAACTTGACTTCCTTGACCGTGATGATCTTCTGGTGCTTTTTCGCTTCTTTCTCGCGCTTGTCCTGCTGGTAAATGTACTTGCCGAAATCCATGATCCGGCAAACCGGCGGCTGCGCGGTAGGCGAAACCTCGACCAGGTCTTGATTCTTCTCCCGGGCGATCTTGAGCGCTTCGTACGGTGGCATGATGCCGAGTTGGTTGCCCTCGTCGTCGATCACGCGGACTTCACGTACGCGGATACGCTCGTTCGTGCGAATGAACCGTTTGTCGATACAGGCCTCCTAAAACCTGACAAAGGAATACGAGATTATAGCACGGCGCAAATAGCCGATTGTCGGTTCAGTGGTTGTTCAATTGCTGCCGATCAACGCTTCGCCGACAACACTCTCGACATCTGCATCGACCATCTGATTCTCTCTGTGCGAGCCCCTGAGCCACAGCTTCAGGTAGTTGTCTGTCAGCGCTTCGGTACAGCCGTTTTGTTGCACGCTCAGAGTGATAGCCGAAAGACTTTTGCCGACGAACGACTGCATGAACCTAAGCTTCTTGTCGGCCGCCAGTTCGCGGAGGATGCGGTTGCGTTCGCGCGCGGTCTGGACTGGTACCTGATCTGGCATTGAATCCGAAGGCGTGCCGGGCCGTCCTGAGTAAGTGAAAACGTGCAGATACGTAAAGGGAAGCTGCTCGATCATCGCCCGAGTCTCTTCGAAATCGAGGTCGGTTTCGCCGGGGAAGCCGACCATGACGTCGGCGCCGATCGCGGCGGCCTGCATAGCTTTCCTGATCTTTGCGATCTTCTCGGCGTAATGCCAAGGGCGGTACTTACGGTGCATTTTGCGCAAGATGCGGTCACTGCCGGACTGCATAGGGACGTGGGCGTGCTTGGCGATACGCGGCGAAGAGGCTACCAGCGAAATCAGTTCGTCGCTCCAGTCCATCGGTTCCACGGACGAGATTCGCAGGCGTTCCAGCGCGGTCTTTTCTGCGATAGCCCGGACGAGGTCTTCGAAACGTTGCTTGTTGTCGAAGTCACGGCCCCATCGTCCGAGGTTGATGCCACTTATGACGACCTCGCGGTACCCTGCGCAAACGAGCGTGTCGATTTCGCGAAGGACTTCGTCCAACGGGAGCGACCGGTTCTGGCCGCGGACGTACGGGATGATGCAGAAAGAGCATCGGTTATCACATCCGTCCTGCACCTTAAGGTTCGGGCGTGTTCTTTCGGCGCCAGCGTCGAACACCGGAGCCGCGATCAACTCGGTGTGGGCGAAGATGTCGCCAACGATGATCTGGGCGGAGACTCGCGAGGGCTCGGATTCAGGTGCAAGGGCGGGCACGGCGGCGGTTCCCAGCGCACCTTCTCCTGAAGGGGAAGCGTGCGGCACCCCATCTGTTGACAGGTTCGCGATCGGGACAAAGGTGCCGTCGGACGCAGGCCCGGAGGGCACCTGGCCCAGACTTCCCGCAGCGATCTGCGCCACTTCATGCTTGTGGGAATTTCCGACGACGACACTAACGCCCGGCAACGCCGCGATCTCCTCAGGCGCTCGCTGGGCATAACATCCGGTCACAAGGATGCGGCAGCTCGGATTGTTACGATGAATGCGCCGGATAGTGGCGCGAACGTCTTGATCTGCTGAGGCGGTGACCGTGCAGGTGTTCAAAACGACCACTGCGGCCTGATGGGCTTCGCCGGCGCGAGTCATCCCCAAATCGGTCAGTTCGCGCTCAATTACAGCTCCGTCTGCCTGAGTTGCGCGACAGCCGAAGTTCTCAACATAAAAACTCGACACGGTGCTATTATAGCAACCGCGATTTGCCTCGCTTCGGTGCGTCGCAGAGTTTCCGCAACGAAGCGCACCTGCACTGCATCTCATCACAAACGTCGTAATCGAGTCGTTCCCCTGGAGTCGCACATGAAACGTCGAATTCTATTGGTCGATGATGAGCTCGCTATTCTTCTCACCCTGAAGGCCATCCTGGAGATGCATGGTTTTGAGGTCGAGACTGCCGCGTCGGCCAAGGAAGCTGAACAAAAGCTGGACCGGTCCAATTACCACATGGTGATCACGGATATGAAAATGGAGAAAGACACGGCTGGTTACGACGTGATCCGTGCGGCCCGGCGGCAGAAGTACAATCCGGCGACGGCCATCCTTACCGCGTATCCGACGCTTGGTACCGACTGGAGGAGTCAAGGGGCGCAATCGCTGCTCGTGAAACCTGTCGGAACAGAGGATTTGCTCCGGCAGATCGAAGCTCTTCTGATTCAGCACGAAGACGAGAAACAGAAGCGTGAGACTAAGAATTCTGTTGAGGCAGGCGCTGCGCCTAGCAGCTCGAGAGCACGCTCAAGCGTTCGAAAAGCAGGGTGAATGCACGGGCGTGAGAATCACGCGTCAGAACAGATCAGGGCGGATGAAGTTCCGCCCATTCGTACCAAGTTGGATCTCTTCGTCAAACGACTCTCGGGGCGCTAGCGCCCAGCATGACTACACAGACCGCCCCATCCCGCTTAGGCGGGTTTGTCGCTCCGAGATCACTGCGTTGATTTAGCTGCCCGCAGTCGCGGCGTTTGCGTTCGTTCCGCGACGCTGTTGAAAACACTCGCGGCAGAAAACCGGGCGTCCCTGAGTCGGCTTAAACGGAACGGTGGTCTCCTTCCCGCACTCTGAACAGGTCGTTCGCGTCTCTACTTTCGGGTATGAACCGGGAGTTGAGATGCCTAGCGCGGATGCACGCTTGCCCTTGCATGCCTTGCAGCGCTTTGGTTCGTTCTTAAACTGCTTGTCGTGAAAGAAGAGCTGTTCTCCGGCTGTGAAAACGAAGTCGGCGCCACAGTCAACGCACTTCAACGTCTTGTCCTGGAATTCCATGAAAGAGCTCCCTTCGACCCCGCAATCGACCCCTCTGCCTGTTGTCAGAGGCGCCGCCTACGTTTGGCCGCAGCCATCTACCGGACTGCCCGGCCTCCACACGGCTAGCCGTGCGGACCAGCTACTCAGGTCACACACACCCAGGTTCGGCCCCCGCCGTCGTATATCGGACGGCATTCTTACTGCACCACGTTCGTGCGGACTGCGGAATGAATCCTCCGCCACTACGGAGAAGGCGCGAATTGTGGCGGAAAAGAGAAAGGGCCGCCATTCTCGAACAGCGGCCCGGATTCTTTTTTAGTCCTGCTCCTTGCGCGCCTTTTTACGGCTTCGCTTCCGAGCCAATGCCTCTTTCGCGCGTTTCTTCTCGCCCGGCTTCAGGTAGTAGGAGTGTCTCTTGACCTCCTTAATGATGTCTTCCTGCTGCACCTTGCGTTTGAAACGGCGCAGGGCGTTCTCCAACGACTCGCCCTCTTGTATCCTTACCTCGGCCAAACTGATACACCCCCAAACTCGTCCGGTAGACAGACCCGTGTAGTTTATTGCAGGCTTTCGCGCGCAAGTCAAGCAGGCCCGGCAATTTTCAAACCAAAGTGCCGAAACGGGAAACATCAAACGCTCATTCGAAAAATTTTGCGGCTTGTCGCCTCCGTGTACTTCTGCTTCGACAAACCAGTTAGAACTTCAACCTGACGGCGAACTGAACCTGGCGCGGTGCATAAGCGTTTGTCGGAGTCAGGAACTTGCTTGAAACCCGGAAGTGCGCCGGATAGCGTTTCCCTCCGGCCGCCTTGTCCTGTTCGACAAAACTTGCGGCCGCATTCTCGAATCCGTCGTCAGAAATGGTCACTCGGCGGTTTACCCGGTTCAACACATTAAAGGACTCCGCTGATAGCTCAATTCGGAAACGTCCAAAGGTGTTCAAGGTCCTGGTAAGCCGCAAATCGGTGGTCATGTAGTCCGGTCCGGTGTATGAGTTACGAGCCACTCCCGGCAAGCGGTCGTTGCTCGAATTGCCATCTTCGTTGGCATCTCCGGCTACCTTGGCGTTGATCGGACGCCCTGTGCCAAAGGTCATCACGCCCGATGCCTTCCAGTTGTTGAAAATCGTTCGGAGGAGGGGATGGTCGCGGTGAAAGGGCCGAGGCTGCGCCGACCATGAAAACATGAATCTGTGGCGCTGATCAGTGCTGCTAAGTCCGCGTTCGCTGGTCGGAGAGTACGAATTCTGTACTGTGGCCGGCCTGCCGACCACGAGCGAGTCCTGCCCATCGTCGATCGCCTTGGCCCACGTATAGGCTAAGCGGAAGTAAAGCCCCCGCAGCATGCGCCGTCGCGCCGAGAGAGTCAGGCCATGGTAGTGACTTGATGCTGCCGTCTCGAAAACGTTGACTGCTCCCAGAGCAGGTACGGGCCGCTGCAACTCACCCACGCATGGCGCGAAAGGACATTCGAGCGAATGACTCATCTGCCATCCGGCAAAAGAGTCTACGGGGTAGTAGGTGCCGAGGAACTCATTCCCATCTTCACTAAAAACGGGATATTCGATGTCCGTTGGCGGCGGCAGATTCGCGTCTCGCGCCCGGATCAGGTGTTCGCCGTGAACATACAGGTACGAGGCTCCGACGGCGACCTTTCCTGCAAACTCATGCTCGACCCCAAGGCTCGCTTGGTGCACGACCGGAGTACGGAAATTTGAATCGAACGTAGATACCTCTGCTGTTAACTTCCCAGCGACGCTTTCAGGGGCCACGCAGGTCGTCGCTTTCGGACCGCAGGAAACGAGTGGATCTGGGTACTTGGGGAAGACCAGTCGATCCCAATAATCAGAAACGTTAAGGAACAGGTGTGACCGATTAAGGCCGTTTTCGGTCTCTACGGCCGAGTTGTAGATCTGGGGAATTCGGGTGAAGAAGACGCCGTAACCGCCGCGTACTACGTATGGGCGACGATTGCCAATCGAGTAGGCGAATCCGACTCGTGGAGCGAAGTTGTTCGCGTCAAGCGGGACCTTGCCCGAATCCGGCCACAATGGGTTGGTAACCAGTCGATCGCTCCGAAAGGTCTGCAGATCATACCGCAGGCCAAGAGTCACAGCCAGGTGGTCCGTCACTCGGGCCGTGTCCTGTGCAAACCAGGAAAACTCGTTCGAGTCCGGATGCGAGACCGCTTCCCCAAAGTTCTGGATGTAGTACCGCGGCACACGGTGTGCATACGCCCGGAGAGGAGTCAGCGACAATCCGTAGGTCTGCGGCTCGAACGTCCATTGGTTCACCCGGACATTGTCAAAGATGTATTGCCCGCCGAACATCAATGGGAAAAAGTTGCGAATGCGCGTGAGTGTTACATCTCCACCGAACTTCCAGGAGTGTCTTGCGCCTTCGATGGTAAGCGTATCGGCAACCTGTAGCCGACGCTGGTTCGTTTCGCGTGGCATGATCGAGCTTCGCCCGAAGGCATCGATGACACCGTCGATACGCGTGCGCACGTCTTCCGAGTTCGGTGTGCTCTGCTGCAGGTCGCGTGAGAACTGGGCACGAAGATGGCCTGTTGTGCGATAGGACCAGGCACTTGTCAATGAGGCTGAGAGCGTCTCGGTCGCAACGTCTTCCTCTCCGTTTTCGCTCATGGCGTACGTGGTGACGGGACTTGCGGGGTCGAAGTAGACGTTGTTCTGTCCGTAATACCGCGAAGCATTCACTCGTACCGAAAGGTATTGCTGGGGCGAGATGTTCCAGTCCAGCTTGGTGAGAGCGGCGTTGCCGAGCAGGGAAGCCCGGAACTCGCCACCCATCCTTGACAGACGATCCGCAGCGCTCTGCACGAGGTCCTGGTCGCGCTCCTCGTAGTCGCCGACTAAAGGAATGACAGTGTCCGTCCCGTTCAGGAAGTGCACAATCGCCGGAACCCGGAATACGTGCTGGTCAAAGCCGCCGAACAAGAAGGCCGTGTCTTTCTTCAGCGGACCGCCGAGCGTGAACCCGAGCTGATGCTGCTTGTCTTGAGGCTTTTCTTCCGTGTAAGCGTGGCGTGCGGCAAACCGATTGTCACGCAGGTAGTAGAACGCGCTTCCGTGTGCATGATTAGATCCGGATTTTGTAACAACATTAATGACGGCGCCACCGCTACGGCCGAGTTCGGCTCCAAACGTATTTGAGGAAACACGGAATTCCTGGACGACTTCGTTACTGAACTGGTAGGGGGAGCGGTAGCGTCCACGAGCCTGCGCGAAGAATCCGTTGTTGTTGTCGGTGCCATCGACAAGAAAGCTGGTCTGAAAGCCGCGTACGCCTCCAAATGCCAGGTCGCCATTCGAAGCCGAGGTCAGACCACGCGGGTCCTGCGTAACACCGGGGGCCAGCAATGCGAGGTCACTGAAGCGTCGTCCGTTCAAGGGCAAGTCGTTCATTTCCTGCTCCGAGATGACGGTTGAGACGGTGCTGGGCTGCGTCTGCACCGTCGGCGTATCTCCTGACACTTCGACGGTTTCAGTGGCTCCGGGCAGGTTAAGGCGAAACGTTAGCTCCAGTATCCCTCCGACCTCAACGGTGAGACTCTTACGCACGGTCGGAGCCATGCCCGGCGCCTGGACACGTATGTCATAACTTCCGGGTGGCAGCAGATCCAGAGCGAATGTGCCCGCGCTAGTGCTTAAGGTCTTGTGTTCCCTTGCATTTCCTGTGTTTGTCAGAGTCACTTCTGCTCCGGCGACCATGGCTCCGGATGGGTCGGAGATAGTGCCGCGAATGGATCCCGTGGAATCCTGGCCCGAGGCAGATGCGAGTAGCAGGCAAATCAATGCAACTACAAACAAGTATGCGAAGACACTTCGGTTTTGTGTCAATGTGGCGCGCCTCATTGTGAGTTGCACGCGTTTGTAACAGATGAGAACGTCAGATCGCCGACTGTGGGCTATTTGTTCTGAAAACAGAACAGAGCGCTGGACTTGCTGTCTATTCTTTCGCCAGTCGCGTTGTTTTCGATTCAGCGTTGTTGGTGCAAGCCGCTACAATGCTCTTCATTCAATGAGACGTGCGGCTTTCTTTCGTAAGGGGAGCGAACGAGTGCATCTGCGACGAAGAGTGGCTGTGTTTTTGTTCTTGCTGTTTGCGTATTCGGTTGCGTTAGCGCAGTTTGAGACCAAGGAATTGAGTCCGGATCAGGTCAGGCGTGCGATACCCGTGCTTAGGGCAGAAATAGCACGCCTCAAGGCTCATAGTGAGCGCCGACAGCGAAGCGGGTCGCAAAGCATGTCAGCCTCGGAGGCGGTTGTGCCCGACGCTATGGAGGGCAAGGTGGAACCCCTCTCGTGGCTGAAGCAGCGGTCGCAATATGTGGTTGTGCCGCCCGGAGCTACTTACCATGCTCAATGCTCGAGAGAAGTGTCGCGGAGCGGCTTAGTTCAGGCAATCTATTCCTTTGGAGTGGCGGCCGGCGGACTCAGCGGACGCCTCGGAGCGGGCGTCCGGCCCGAAGAAGCGCTTAAATCAAGTACTCGAATGATGGACACCAAAGGCGACGCACTGTTGAAGAGCACGCGACAGTTCTACGAGGCGAGAGAAATTCGTTATTTGGGAAACGTTGCACCTTTCATTCACGCCTTTGTGCCCCGTGACGAAAGCCTGGACATAGGCTTCATGGAACTGAATCCCTACCGCGTGGGACCATGTGCTGCACTCGCTACCGGACCGATTCTAAATATCCATGTGCCGACGGCCAGTACGGGTGCTGAACCGCGTTCCAGCCCTATGCCCACCGAAGCTGGCGAGTACAAGCGCGCAATGCAAAGCTCCGGTCTGAGCGAAAACGAATACCTCAACATCATCTTCAATCTCGAAGACGCACGAACTTACGACGGTGACGCCAGCCAATTGGACGCCATGGATGCCTTGGCCGCCTCTATGGGGAGTCTCGAAGGCGACCCCGAGGTGAACCGCAGACTGTTGCGCGATAATGCAACGCGAAGAAGGAATCTTGCCCTGTACCGATCCGAAAAGGCGCAGTTGAATCCCCTGTTACGGCAGCGGATTTCCTTGATCAACGCCGCGCTTAAGTGATGCTCCGGTCGATCGCACCGAATGTGCTATGTTCAATTGTTGGCGGTGTTTGGCGTCCCGCCGTTCGCGCAGGAAGAAAGATGATTAGATCGTACAAAGGTATATGGCCGCAGATTCCGCAATCGGCTTACGTTGACGATTCCGCCCAGCTTATTGGTGATGTGGTGCTCGGTGAAAATGCCAGCATCTGGATGAACACTGTGCTCCGGGGCGACGTGCACTACATCCGCGTCGGTGCGAACTCGAATATCCAGGATTGCAGCGTAATGCACGGCATGCTAGGCAAGTGGCCGGTCATCGTGGGGGACTGGGTGACAGTCGGGCACTCAGTAACGCTTCACGGGTGTGTTGTCGAGGATCGATGCTTAATCGGAATGGGATGCACAATCCTTAACGGTGCGCGGATCGGTGCTGGCTCCATCATTGCTGCCGGATGTGTCATCCCAGAAGGGACCATCGTAGAACCGAATTCGCTCTGGGCCGGCGTGCCGGGCAAGTTCCGCAAGAAAATCGATGATGCTGAAACCCAGGAGATGATCCTTCGTTACGCGAGGAACTATCTCGATTACAAAGAAACGTATTTGAAGGAAAGGAACTGAAAGCTGAAGGCTGAAGCTGACAGCTGACTTAATTCATGATCAAGGCTGTTCGCGGCACGCGCGACCTGCTGCCTCCCGAAACATCGCTCTGGAACTACGTCGAGAACATCGCGCGCGATGTTCTCCGCACCTACAACTTTCAGGAAATCCGTACGCCAATTTTCGAGAGCACCGAGTTGTTCGCCCGCGGCGTCGGGGAAGAGACAGACATCGTCTCTAAAGAGATGTACACCTGGGAGGATCGTGGACGTGCTGAATCAGACCGTGGCCAATCGCTGACTTTGCGCCCGGAGAACACGGCAGGGGTCGTCCGTGCCTATATAGAGCACAAGATGTGGGACCGCCCCGGCGTGCAGAAGTTGTACTACTTGGGACCGCAGTTTCGCCGAGAACGTCCGCAGAAGGGGCGTTATCGCCAGTTCTACCAGATAGGGGCCGAGATCATCGGTCCGCCACTGGCGGGAAGCGAATCGCCAGCGCGTGATGCAGAGATCCTCGAGATGCTTGCGACGTTGCTCGACCGTCTAGGTATCAAGAACTGGACGCTTCAGTTGAACTCAGTCGGTTGCGCAGAAGACCGTGCGCGTTACAACCAGGCCCTGCGAGATTCGCTCCAGGCAGTGAAGACGAACATGTGTCCTGACTGCCAACGCAGGGCGGAAACCAATCCACTCCGCGTTTTGGACTGCAAAGTCCCCGAGGACCAGCCGATTATTGAAGCGCTACCCAAAATCGCAGAGTATCTCGATGAGGGATGCAGGCAGCATTTTGCAGAAGTCCAAAGAATTCTTGCGGCATGCGGTGTGCCTTTTGTGTTGAACCCGCGCCTTGTCCGCGGACTCGATTACTACACGCGTACGGCGTTCGAGTTCACGCACGGAGCCCTCGGCGCTCAGAATGCCATTCTCGGAGGCGGTCGTTACGACGGGCTTTCCGAGGCGATCGGAGGCCCTAAGGCTCCCGGCATCGGATTCGCAATCGGTGAGGATCGCCTGGTCCTGGCGCTTCAGGAGACTGCCGGTTCCGCCGCGCAGGTTCCCGATGCCTACATCGCACCGCTCGGGTCGGGCATGAACGCCGAATGTGCGCGGCTCGCACGTGAACTTAGAGCGCAGGGAATCGTGGTTGAATTGGGCGACGAAACCTTCCGGTTGAAGAAGTCACTCGAGACCGCGAGCAAATTGAGTGCACGTTTCGCCATCATCGTTGGTGAAAACGAGGTCAACTCCGGTCAGTTTGCCCTTAAGAATCTGGCAACCGGCGAGCAGGTAACGGTTCCGCGTGCCGAACTGGCCGAGCGCCTCGAGTCTGCGGTTGCGACAACCTAGACAGTCCAGACTTCCCGAACGCAGGCGAGGGGTCTTCTTTAGCTGAGTGCAATTCCAGCATGGGATCCCTCGTCTTGATCAATAAGCCTACGAGACGCCGGTTTCTGATTTTCTTTTCTCTCCCGGTGCGCTTTCCGCGACGTCTGAATTGCTGCATAATGCCCTGACGTAGCTGCTGGGCAAGAGACTCTGCGTCCAGCCCCAAAGAACGACGGCCAAGTACGAATCACATCGAGGTGCTGCCATGGCCCGTCCACGAACCGTGTTCCTCTCCATCGCTTTTCTTCTTCTTGTTGCGTTCTTATGCGGCGCGCAATCGACAACGCGCAAACACTCAACAACCCCGCAACCCGCGAGGGCTGCCCTGCTGCTTTCTGAAAGTGTAACCAAGCGGATCGAAGAGCAGTTGATCAAGCGTGAGAAAGACCTCGCTGCAGCCGAGCAGCGCCGCGCCATTGCTGTTGTCGAGGAGGCGCTTGCTGAGGACTTCCACGAGATCGGAATAGACGACCGACTTTACACGAAGGCTGATGTGGTTCCCATGCTGCCAGACGTCAAAATCGAGGATTACAGCCTGACCGATTTCAAGGTTGTACCGCTGAACAAGGAAAGCGCCGTGGTCACGTACATCGCGAACGTGCAAGGGAGCTACAAAGGCGAGGCCTTTCCCAAAAAGAATTGCGTCAGCAGCGTGTGGGCGCGCCGCAATGGCTCCTGGCGCCTGGTATTCCATCAGGCCACGCCGGTGCCGGAAAGCAAGTGACGCGTCCTCACCGCAGAAACCTGCCGGGTTGATCTAAGGACGGACGCGTTTGCATTTTTTCGTTGGAAACTCGAAACTAGAAACTCTGATACTGAAGCAAGGACGTGATTCGACAGTGCTCGACTTTTTAGGCGAACTCCAGCGCACTCATACATGTGGTGAACTTCGTTCCTCTGACGCAGGTCAAACCGTAACCCTTATGGGGTGGGTTAACCGCCGCCGCGATTTTGGCAGTCTCATCTTTATCGATATCCGTGATCGCAGTGGTATGACTCAGGTCGTATTCGACACTGATAACCCGACGGTTCACGAAAAGGCGTCGAGTCTGCGTAACGAGTACGTTATCGCGGTCACCGGCACGGTTAAGCAGCGCGAACCGAATACCGTCAACAAGAACATTTCGACCGGCGAGATAGAAGTTATTGCGACTGAGCTTAAGGTCCTGAATGACTCGAAGCCGCTGCCGTTCACGCCCGCCGACACCGTTTTGCCGAACGAGGAGATGCGGTTGCAGTATCGATACCTCGATCTCCGTCGGCCGGACATGCAGAAGAACATCATTCTGCGCCATCGTGTTGCGTTGGCTGTCCGTCAGTATCTGGCTGCGCTGGGGTTTCTGGAGATTGAAACGCCGTTCATGACGCGCAGCACACCCGAAGGTGCGCGCGACTACCTAGTACCGAGCCGCGTGCATACGGGATCGTTCTACGCGCTGCCGCAGTCACCGCAACTGTTCAAGCAGATCCTGATGATCAGCGGTTTCGACAAGTACTTCCAGATCGTCCGCTGCTTCCGCGACGAAGACTTGCGCGCTGACCGACAGCCTGAGTTTACCCAGATCGACCTTGAGATGTCGTTTCCGCAGCAGGAAGTCATCTTCGATGTTGTTGAAGGTTTCCTGACCGAGGCTTTCAAGGCTGCCGGTTTCGAACTGCAAACGCCTTTTCCGCAGATGAGCTACGACCAGGCGATGCGGTTCTATGGCAGTGACAAGCCCGATCTGCGTTTGCCTGCCATGACCGACGTGCGCGAGGCGTTCACGCCCGAGGTTTGCAGCACGCTGAATATCGATCCGCAAATGCCGATCATGCTCGTTCGCATTCCGAAAGTCGGCGAACTTTCGCGCAAAGAGCGGGACGAGATCAAGGGACTATTCAAGCCGAACGGCAGCAAATTGTTCGAGGACTTCAAGCGCCTTGAGAAGTCGTTCCCTGATGTGACTGCGAAGATCAGAGAGATTGCGGAGCCGCAGGATGGCGATCTGCTCGTTCTCGTAGCCGGCCCGCAGCAACCGACCGAGGCGCACCCGAATGCGGTGTACGCAGAGACAGGTGCGCCGAAGCCGCTAGTGAAGTTGCATGACGTGAATGTCTACACGTCGTCGGGACTTCTTCGCGTGGCACTGGCTCAGAAGTATGCCGACCGCCACGGTTGCTTCAAGCGTGGAGACTTCCGCTTTCTTTGGGTGACCGACTTTCCGATGTTCGAGTGGGACGAGCAGGAACAGCGTTGGGCCGCCGCGCACCATGCGTTTACCTCGCCGCACGAGCGCGACATGGAGAAGCTCTCTTCCGGTCTTGCGGCTGCGAAGGACCCGAACTCGGCTCTACGGGAAGTGCATGCGCTGGCCTACGACGTGGTGCTGAACGGCACAGAACTCGGTTCCGGATCGATCCGTATCCATCGGCAGGACATTCAAGCCAAGATCTTCGAAGCCCTCGGCATGGACGAAGATGAGCAGCGGCGACGCTTCGGATTCTTCCTGGAGTCGCTGAATTACGGAACGCCCCCGCATGGCGGCATTGCGCTTGGCTTGGACCGAATAGTCATGATCCTCGCCGGAGCCGATTCTCTCCGCGAAGTCATTCCGTTCCCGAAGACGGCGGCGGCGAAGGACCTGATGTGCGACGCGCCGACTCCGGTAGCCGAAGCTCAATTGAGGGAACTGGGTATCGAAGTCAGCGAGAAGTAACGCAAGGTTGTGAACGAAGATTGCAGGGAGCAAAGAGCGCGGCCACGCAGCCGCGCTTTTTTTCGGCGGGGCGAATCGTCAAGATTTAGTTTTCAAACTCGGGACACAGGTCGTTTACAACAGGCCGTAAATGACCAATGACTTATCGAAAGTGGTGATGATCTTCCCATCTGCGACTATCGGCGTGCCGAAGCCGACTCCGACGCCCATTCCGTCCCGTCCGCGATTCATGTTGCTGTTCCATAGCTCGCGGGATACGTCGTTGGCCTCGTAGGCGTGCAACACAGCGACCCCGCCATCGCTGCTCTTGTCATACGCCCAAACGATGGCATTCTGCGTTCCGCTGGCGGACACCACCGAATTCCCCCCACGAACGCCAAAAGCCTTATTAGTCACTGCGAACGGAGCTGTGCCAAGTAGCCCGTTCTGCAGTTTGTACTGCCGAAGCGGTCCATTCGAGGTGGCAAGGTACAAGTTCCCATTCCAGTAGGACGGGTTCCCATACAGACGCTGCCAGTCGGGACCTTCTGCGAATCCCTCGCCCATGCCGGGTATGCAGGCTTTATTGCCGACCAGGAACTGCTGGGGTATCTGGGTGTCACCTGCAGGATTGAACTTTCCGAGGTTGTTTGTATCCAGCAGGTAGAGTCTGCCTTCTTTGTTGATCACCGCCGCGAGTCTTCGACCGGGGCTTGCGGATTCCGGCAAAAGTGCAACTCCCCCAGATCCGATCTCGATATCAGCAGGGTTGACGCATGCCTCATTCGAGGGTGTGAACCAGTCAACGACGGTGAACCTCCCGTTGGCGAGCGTCAACTTGAGCACTGTATCGCCGTAGTTTTGCCCACCCCTGTGAGCGTTGAAGCTACCATCGGCCGCCACGACGTAGATGTTCCCAGCGGCGTCGACTGAAATCGACGCACCGCCCTGCCAAAAAGACCCGCCGCCACCGTGGTCCGCCGGACCAAACGCTGTGTCTTCGGCCTGGTAGTTCGGGGTTGGGTTGAAGACTGCCCGTTGTTGCAGCGTCTGGCGGTCATACGCCATCAGCCAGCCGTGGTAAACACCATAGTCCGAGAAAGACCCCCAGCCAATGACGACGAGACCGCTTGCAATTGCCAGTCCCATGCGTTGATTTTGGATCGAGGCGTCGAATGGAATCTGCCCATTCTGGCTACCTCTGCCATCTCCCGGCACTGAGGCCTGAATCTGCACGCTTCCGGCGCCGTAATCCTGTCCTGTGCGAATGTCGATGGACCTCAACCACTGCTCGGTGTGACCATTGCGCTGCAGCATGGTGACGAAGTACATGGCGCCAGTAGCGGGATCGATGACCGGTGTTCCCGTGATACCGATCTCCCCGCCGAACGTACTGCGTCCGCCGATATTGTCGGGCGCAGGTACTATTCCGTTAGCGTGATCGGTGTAGTGTCTTTCCCAAAGAGGTTTTGTGGATTTCGAGTCGGCATCGAATGCATAAACGCTGTTGTGCTCTGTGGCGACGATAACCGCGTTGAGCTTGCCTCTCGTTCCCATGTCAAGACCGGAGACGTAAAGAGGCTGCGCCATGATCATGCCGTCGAGTGGGAACTGAGCCAGTTTTCCGAATCCACCGCCGCCCACCACTGCTGGGGTCAGCTTACTTTCGCTCCCATACAAGCCAGTGCCGGAAGTATCTCCCTTCCACATGAGAACGCCGCTTATCAGAGCGGCTCCCGGGGAGTCGTTGTCTCTTGAAGAACTCGAGGCCCCGCCGACACCGCCGCAACCGAAGCTGACCAACAGACTCAGAATGACCGCAGATGCAACAGCCTTGTAAGCCATCCACCATCCCTCATTGAAAGTACTTGTTACGAAGCGGTCATTCTGGGCGGGGTTGTTCCGGGCACGCGTAAAACACTGCCCGAGAACAAACAGCGAAAACTTGGCGCACGCCCAAATATTCAAAGCTGTTAGCCCCATCCAGCCTCTCTGCTTGAATCTCGTTCGCTAACGCCGTAAAACATTCAGAGAGGCACGTCTGAAGAAATGCGGAATCTCTTACTGGCAAGTATTTTCACTTCGATATGGTTATCGTCCGCATTCGCCGACCGAGTGGAATTAAGAAACGGCGATCGCATCACTGGCGAGGTGCTGCAGCTCGATAACGGCAGCCTTGTGGTGAAGACCGAGGCTTTGGGTAATCTGCGCGTCAAGTGGGACGCTGTCTCGAAAATTACCACCGACAACCCCGTTCACCTCGTCGCCGATGGTGCGCGCGTAGAAGCCACAACAGTGGAGAGGCAAGACGGTGCGGACGTCATCGTCACCTCTGGCGATTACGCCTTTTCCGTATCACCTGGACACATACTCGCGTTGCGCTCCGACGCTGAGCAGCTTGCGTACCAGCAGCGAGAATATCGCGAGCAGCACCCTGAATTCAGTGACCGCTGGAACGGCACTGTTGATGCAGGGTTATCTGCCGCGCGTGGCAATGCCGATACGACAAACGTCAGCCTGGGATTGAAAGGCGCCCGGACCACGGACAGCACGCGACTGAGCGTGTCGTTCAACTCGCTGCTTGCCCGCAGTCGCGCCGCAAACGGCACAACTCTGACCTCGGCGAATGCCGTTCGCACCGGGCTTCGCTATGAACTGAACCTGACGAATCGCCTGTTCACGTTTGGATTCGGTAATTTCGAGTCTGATCGCGTCCAGCATCTGGACCTCCGCAGTGTTTACGGAGGAGGTGCGGGACTCCGCCTGGCACAGTCGGAACGAGGCAACTTAGACATCTTTACGGGCGCCTCTATGAACCAGGAGTCGTTCTCGACGTCAACTACGCCCGACAGGCGCACGGGTGAGCTGCTGTTTGGACAGGATCTTTCATACCAGGTTTCGTCCCGTACCTCGTTCGCTGGCCGATTGAGCGTTTATCCGAACATGACGACGCCAGGCGACTATCGTGCGGTTCTCGACACTACCGCAAGCACGAAACTGAACGCTTGGATCGGCTGGCAAGTGACCGTGAGCAACGTTTATGTAAGCAATCCTGCGGTCGGAGCGCGTACTAACGATATGTTGCTCTCGACGGGGCTGCGTTTCAGTTTGGGGCATGAGCGCCCGTTCAGGCCGCGTGCCACTGTGGTCAAGTTCAAAAACGGGTACTAGAAGCACTGTTGATCTTTCGTTGCGTCGCTGATTTAGTATTCCTTAGCAACTTGTAATTATTGAGAGTTATGCAGTAGATCTCGACGCCGGATACTGTTTCTTCATGGCCCGCATCCACGTACTCCCCGAGCACGTCGCCAACAAGATCGCCGCCGGCGAGGTGGTGGAACGTCCCGCGTCCGTGGTGAAGGAATTGCTGGAAAATGCCCTAGATGCCGGATCAACTCGTATCCGCGTGGTCGTCGAGGGCGGCGGCAAGAAGCTTATTCAGATAACGGATAACGGCTGCGGGATGGTGCGTGACGATGCCATGCTGGCTTTTGAGCGTCATGCCACCTCCAAACTTGCCAATGCAGACGATCTGCTTAATATCGCGACACTCGGATTTCGCGGCGAGGCCCTGCCGTCCATAGCCTCCGTGTCGCGGCTTCGGTTGGAAACGCGCGCTGGTGAAGAGCCGGCCGGAACCGTCCTGGAAATCGCCGGTGGCAAGCTATTAACGGTTGAAGAGGCCGGATTGCCGTTAGGGACCTCGATCACGATTCGTGACCTTTTTTTCAACACGCCGGCCCGTAAGAAATTTCTCAAAGCTGAGTCGACCGAGCTGTCGCATATCGCCTCGCTCGTGACGCATTACGCGCTTGCTCATCCAGACAAGCACTTCGAGTTGCATAATACCGTGAATGCCATGCTGGTCGCGCCGCCCGTTCGCAGTCACTCAGAGCGCATTTACCAGGTGTTTGGGCGCGATACGCTCGACCAGTTGATTCCGCTTGCCGCTGAAACGCCGCTTGAACGTACTGGACTGCCACAGCCCCCGCCGTGGGTTCGAGCGCGCCTGGAAGCTGAGCGCATTAAGCACGGGGAAGATGAGATGACGGTTGCTGAGGCGGCAGCCGAGAATCTCGGCGTGTTGCGGGCACACGGGTTCGTTTCCAAGCCCGAGATTCAGAAGCTGAACCGGAATTCAATCTACATTTTCGTGAACGGCCGGCTCATACGCGACCGCCTGATCCTACACGCATTGACCGAGGCCTACCGCAACATCATTCCGCCTACGGTTTTTCCCGTCGTGCTGCTGTTTTTGGAGATGCCGTTCACGGAAGTGGACGTGAATGTCCACCCTTCAAAGACGGAGGTTCGGTTCCGCCAGCAGAGCTTTGTACACGACTTCGTGCGCGAGTCAGTACGTGCCGCCCTGATGAAGGCGCGTCCCGTGCCGCAGTTCACGTCGGAAATACACGCTTCGCCCACCACTGCTGCGCACCTCACACCTGGCGCGCGCATTTCTGAGCAGATCGAGCATATGGCCGCCAAGGCAGGTGTTATCGCCAATCCGGAGGAAGTGGGCGTAGCACAGAAAGATGCGGAATTTTCACTGCGAGCCCAGTCGCTGCCGCCAATCAACCAGCGATTGGGGTTCGGTGGTGACGCGATTACGATCGACGCGAATGCAGCGATTCCGGTTGCTCGTGTGGCTCCGCAGACGTTCGGCTCGCACGTGCCGCAAGGACATGCGGCGAACGGCGTGCACCTGCCTGCGCTCTCGGGCGCACCATGCGGAGCTGCTGCCGTTGATGCTCCGCTTGCGGACGACCCTGTTGTGGCTCAGGAGGATTCCGATACCCCGGTCCTCGCCACGCTCAGGCCACTTGGCCAGGTGCGCGATTCCTTTATCCTCGCGGTGAACGGCGAAGGACTCTGGATTATCGATCAGCACGTGGCTCACGAACGCATCCTCTTCGAAAAAGTGCTGCAGCAGCGGTCCGTGGAAGCGGTAGATAGCCAACGAATGCTTATGCCGTTAATCGTGGAACTCACGCCGGCACAGCATGCTGTATTTGCCGAGATTTCACACGAACTTCACCGGAACGGCTTCGACGCCGAACCGTTTGGCACGCGGACAATCGCTGTGAAGACTGCTCCCGCCGGGATTGACGCCGCCGAAGTCGAGCGCATGTTGCACGAGTTACTCGACCAGTTCGAGCGGGAGCGGCAGGCGATGAACATCGACTCGATACGCCGCGAAATTGCGGCTTCGATCGCGTGTCATGCTGCAATCAAGATCAATACTCCGCTCCCGCAGGATAAGATGGAGTGGCTTCTTCGCGAATTGGCAGCTACGGAGTGTCCGATGAGTTGTCCACATGGCCGTCCGGTCGTGTTACGTTATTCAGTTAAGGACATTCAGCGGGCATTTAAGCGCATCTGAAGGTCATCCCATAAGTGCGCCGTCGTGGTCGACGGTGCTCCAGGTTCTAACGCAGCGTCGCCGGTACTGGGGACGCAAATTAATGTGCGGCTCGTTCGGCCTCATTGCTGACTGCTGACCGCTGATTGTTGACCGCAAACTCATGACAGAGCAGGAACTCCAGCAGCAACGCCAGGCAAAATGGCGCCATGACGGCCGCCCGGTGCGCACGCTCGACGATGCGCGTGAATTCATCGACTCCGTCGGCTTCTGCCTTATGTACCCACTGCGCACGCCTGTGCTGGTGCCTACGTTTATCGGAGCGTACGTTGGCGAGGACAAGGACCTGCCGGTCTGGAAAAACGCATTCAAGGACCCGCGCGCAAAAGAAGCGACGGAACTGATGGTTAGATTGCTCCGCGACAAGTCTGCTTATGAGGCGAACCTATTCGGGGAAACTAATTTTCTTGTGTCGGCCTCGGTCTTCCCGTTCTTCTACGGTGTGGTTGGCGACCGCAACCCGAAGCAGACGCCTAAACCCGGACGCCGAAGCGAATACACTCCTCTGGCCCTGGATGTTTTTGAGGTAATCCGGAAAAAGGGTGCCGTCACCAAGAGCCACCTCCGCGAACAGCTAGGTGCCGAGCTCACGCCTCAGGCGCTTGACCGTGCTCTCAATGAACTCTGGTCGCGCCTCCGAATTACTCGCGTCGATTACGTGGCTGATGAAGGGGCTTACTGGGACGCGCTTTACCGCTGGTCGCCTGACGCGGTCCGTGAGGGCATCCAGATTTCGCTTCCTGAGGCACTTACCGCGCTGCTCTCAAAATATCTTGATTGCGTTGTTGCGGCCGATCAGACCGAGATTGGGGATTTCTTCTCGAACTTCGTGCCGCGTTCGAAAGTTAACGAGGCGATCAACGCCCTTTTGTCTGCGCGCGAATTGCAGTTTACTGCTGTGGGTAACCGTTCTCTAGTTCAGATCACGCCGCCAAAGCCTACGGCTCAGTCGCTAGCCCGCAATAAACCCATAGCTCGGCGGCCCGGACGAAAGCTCGTAAAATAACTCTTTCATGACCGAATCTGCGCAACGAAGACTTATCATCGCCATTGACGGACCGGCAGGAGCGGGGAAGAGCACTATCGCTTCCGCGCTGTCGAAGCGGCTTGGTTATACCAATCTCGAGACCGGTGCCATGTACCGCGCGCTAGGACTGAAGGCGCTCGAAAACGGTGTTTCGCCGGATGATGAACCTGCTTTGTATGCGCTCGCCGAGAGATCCGTCATTGATTTGCTGCCTACGCCGAATGGCAACCGCGTGCTGCTCGACCAGCGAGATATCACTGCGCTCATTCGCGCTCCGGAGGTAAGCGACGCGGCCTCTCGCGTTAGCGTTCATCCCAACGTCCGGCGTTGGATGGTGGACCGTCAGCGTGAGATGGGCGCTTCGGGCGGCATTGTCATGGAAGGCCGCGATATCGGCACAGCCGTTTTTCCGAACGCCGACGTGAAAATTTTCCTAGACGCTAACCCCGACATTCGCGCACAGCGCCGGTTGAGCCAAGATTCAAACAAGCCCGGCCCCGCCAAATCGGCGGAGGTTGTTGCTGCCGAGATGCGTCAGCGTGACGAGCGCGACCGAAGCCGCGCTACCTCGCCACTTGCTCCGGCTCCGGACGCCGTCATTCTCGATTCCAGTGGGCTGACGATCGAGCAGGTCGTCAACCGTGCCGAAGAAATCGTGCAGCGGAAACTCCGGCAGTTAACGGCATCAGCGGCGCAGCCTGAATAGCGGCTGCCAGGCAAAATTTCATTCCTGCCTAAGACACGGGCAGGTGGCGGGACCACCCGTTCCGGGTTGCGCAAGAATAGGGGCCTCCCCTGAGGGAGACCCCAAAACCATAGCATCACCCGGTTAGCGAGATTCTTCATCCCGCCTTGCGAATGGACACATTGCCGTACTCTGCGTTGATTTGTACCCTTGAACCGCCAGCACCGACCGTCCCCGTTGCCGCGCTGTTTCCGCGCTCGTTGTTCACGTTGACGTTGGCGAATTCTGAATTGATCTCACCCTTGCGAGCTTTTGCATCTAATTGGAAATTCGCGTTAGAAGGTAGGACAACGTTCACTTCGCCCCTGCTGTTATCGATCGATATCTGACCGAGCGGCAGTTTGGACGACCGCACATCGATGCTGCCATTTGAGTTCTGGAGCCGCACATCGCCTGTGACGTCTTCCAAGTCGATGTTCTTTGACCGCGTTATGACACGTACTGGTCCCGTGAGCTGAGTGGCTCGCAGGTCTCCGGACTGTAGGGTCATATCGCCGTCCAGCTTGGCAAACTGGAGGTCAGTGCGCGGAGACTTGAAGATGACCCCTTTCGCCACCTTCGAGACATTCATGTCGCCGAAGTAGTCACCCGTCATCGTTATGGTGCCGGATACTTCCGTAATGGTGGTGTCTTCAACGCGACCATCAACCGCGACGTTGCCATTGACCTTCAAGGCCCGGACTGACCCCTTGGCCGGACGAAGTGAAACGTCGGCATTGCCCGTGATGTTCTCCAGGCTGACGTCGCCGCCCGAATTGTTCACCTTCACGTTCCCGACTCGATCACGTACGGACACGTCTCCGCGGCGTGTCGAAACGTTCACGGCAGCCTTGCTGGGTACAAAGATCTGGAGGTCGCTCTCAACCGGTCGGCTTGCGGCACTAATGTTTGCGTTCACGGTTATCTCGGTACCTGAAGGCGTTATTGTTGCCTGGGTAGCCTGATCCGTCTTGTTCGCTTCCTCCTGGTTGTCAGCGCGGATCTTCTTGCTGACAACGACCTTGATGGTGTTCTGATCCCACGGCACGACGTCTACCGCACCGCGGTCTGACACTACCTTAAGCGTCGAACCGGCAGGGAAGCCTTGCGTCAACTCTTGCGAGAACGTGTAGGTATTCCCCAGGAATGCGCCAAAGCCGCTTTCGTCGAAGTCGATGTCGCCGTTGATCTCGTTCCAGTTGATCTGGCCGCGCACGCGCTCGATACCAGAGGCGGTCAATCCCAGCACGATCAGGAAGACAACCATGACAACGCCACCAGCGCCGATTCCTGAGAATGGCCGGTTCTGGCGTTGCGCCTGATAATACTCGATCAGCTTCACGGCTCCGTAAAGGATCAGGAATACCGGCCAGTAGTGAGCGAACCAGCGCCACAGAGCGGCCCATGTGATCACATGGGCGTTCGCCAGCAGCAGGACAACGCCGATTGCGATCAGGACGACAGCTCCCGCAAATGAGCGCCGTTTCGGAGGCGCCGGTGCTGGTGCATAAGCGGTCGTATCAGGCATTGGACACCTCCGTGTTGTGGGAATTGGCTTCGCCTTCGGGCAAGGCCGGACCAGTCGGACCCGTCCCCGTGCTGTCAACGTGTCCCGTGGTCGGTCCACTTGTCTGCAGAACCTTCACAATGCCGATTACGATCAGCAGCAGCGGCCAGGTCGCTCCGAAGTCCTCGATGCCGAGCGTATTGAGCAGGAACAGTATGCCGAGCGTCACCAATACGGCTGGACCCATCAGGTTGCGGCAGCGGCAGCGCACGCACGTGCAGCCGGCTTCGCGGCGGAAGAATAGCCATACGCCGAGACCGATGAGCACCACGGGCCACCAGTCGTCCACACCGCGGAAGTGAAACCATCCCAAGTTGTTCAGCAGGAAAATGCAACCCAAACCAATAAGTATCACCGCGCCTATCGGAACACCCGCCGACCAATCCGTCTTCGTTTCCTTAACCCCGAGCATTCTGTTGATCCCTAGCGGGTCGGGCGGCGTCTGGCCGAGTTGCAAAGCTCTCGCAGTCCTCACAGAATCGACAATCTGATAGAAGTAGAAAAACGCGATCCCGATCCCGAAAAGCGGTTCCAGCCCACGGCCATTCGAGGTCGCGAAGACCAGGAAGGCGAATGTCAGCATGTAAACCAGACCCTTCCAATACTGGCGGTTGTAAACAGGGCCAATGCCGAACGGGAAGAAAACCGCTAGTACTCCGGCAAGGCCGGGGCTTGGGGCGAAGCCGGCTGCCGGAGCAGCCGCCACTGGTGCCGCCGCCGGCACGGTGTCTTGCACACGCGCGGCAATGCAGTCTTCGCAGTAGATGACGCCTCTGACGTCACGCTTGCAGTTCTCGCACAGCGCCTTGCCGCAAGTGCGGCAATACGCCGCTACGGGTACATCTGGATGGTTGGCGCAGTTCATGACAATCTCCTCTGCCTGGAGGCCTGGCCGTGCGGAACATCGGTATTCGCAGCGGCCTTCGCCAGGATCTGCCTACCTTCGCTCCGGCTCAGGTCGGGTTCCTGGTTGGTGACTCCACTCGTCTCGCGATTCTGTTCTTTCTGCTGATCTTTCCCGTCTGTCTTTGGCCCGCTGTTCTGCTTTGGCGTGGTCGCCTTCTTCAGATCGCGGACTCGCGATTCAATCTCAAGAACGAACCGGATGTTTTCCCAATAGCTGACGATCTTTCCGGTTGTTTCGCCGTAAGCCGTGACGATCGCGCTTGGCGACAAGTCGATGTAACGGATGTTCTTAACTTTGACTCCGGAGAGGTTCAACAGCATGGTGATTGAAAAGAACGCCATGCCGAAACCCATTGCGAAGCGCGGCTGCAACACCGTCTGGAAGAACGGAGCCAGTGCAGGCGTTTCTTTCAGCCTCTCCCACCAGGACTTTTCGGGCTTGGCCGCCTGGGGAATTGGCGAGATCCCAACCGTGGCCCGCAGAATGTTGGTGACCATCTCCGCGGGAGGCTCAACCTCGTCTTCCTTCAGGGCCGAGAGCCATGCCAGTCCGGCGTGAACTTCGTTGTACATCGGCGCGCAGCTTTGACATGCTGCGAGGTGAGCCTGGAAGCGCTGCTCGTCGGATTCGCTCAGCAATCCGTCAAGCTGATCCGACAGGAGCACTTCGAATTCGGCGCATTGCATTCCGAGTTTGGATTCGCCGCTCATCAGTTCACCTGTTTATGAGTACGTGCCAGCAGGCGTGCAAGTTCCGTACGCCCGCGATTTATTCTGGATTTCACCGTCCCCTCGGGGACTTTCAGTACCGTCGCGATCTCGCGGTAATCCATATCCTGCAGGTCTCGCAGAATTACGGCTTCGCGCAATTCCGGCGAGAGTTTCTGTAAGGCCTGATGGACCATCTGCCTGGTTTCTCGGCTGGCAAGCCTCATGTCCGGAGTCATTGATGCATCCTGCAGCTGCTCTCCTAACGTGGGACCATCGTCGGCGTCTGTAACGGTTGATTCCAAGGAGTCCGTTGCCCGGTCATGCTTGGTTTTGCGGAAGTGGTCGACCAGCAGGTTGCGGGTCATGGTCGTCAGCCAAGTCATGAAAGCAGCCTTGGCGGGATCGTAGCTGTCCAATGTGCGGTACATCCGGACGAAGACTTCCTGGGTGAGGTCTTCGGCCTGGTCGGGCGAGCCGGTAAAGCGGTAGCAGATGTTGTAGATACGACGATTGTATTGGCGGACCAGTTCTTCCCAGGCCACGGCATCACCTGCCTTGCAGCGGCGTATAAGTGTCGCTACGGCTTGGAGTTCTTCCAACCGCCACTCCCGTGTGCTCTCCTGCTGGGCCGCCGGGACTACGGCCTGCGCGATTGCGGACGCAGACATGGCCAACAGGAGATACGAATGTTAACCCAAGAAAGTTCAACGATCTTTCGTGCGGCCAAATTCTAGCAGCAGTATGGGGTTCCGGGCGATTGTGAAGGCGAATACCCGGCGAAGGCGAGCCTCGAGCGAATTAGAGAGTTCAGGATAACCGGGAAATCTCTTTCCGAGGTATGCACATTTCGGCCTTTCTGTCCCGTGCTCCCGGCTAAAATCGTCCCGGAGCATATGAAACCTGCGAGCCAGACCGCCCTGGAACCGCTAATGCCGACGCTGCACCCCGCGCCCTTCAAGCGGCTTCAACTGGTACTCGCAGTTTCGCTGTTGGTGTGTCTGATCGGCATGGGCCTATCGGCAATGTTCCAAGTGCCGCGACCATACGAAGTTGACTATGAAGAGGGGAACGTCCTGAACGCATGTTTGCGGCTTTTAGAGGGCCAGAACCCGTATCCTCCGCCAGACCAGCTTCCCTCAGCCCTGAATCCGTACGGGCCGGTGGCGTATGGAATTCTGGCCGCGCCGCTGTCGGCGTCGTCGCCGAGCTTCACACCTGGGCGGATCGTGGTTTTCGGGTTCAGCATCCTTTCAGCCGTTCTGATCGCACTTACCATCGGCAGAGCAAAAGGGAATTGGAGGGTCGCCCTTCTGTTTGGCCCGCTTTACCTGAGCTTCCCGGTCGTTCAGGATTGGATGTTCCTGCTGCGCGTCGATTTCATCGGCGTGGCATTCTCCCTGACCGGGTTGTACCTGTTCGCGATTGCCGTCGGCGACGGTTATTCCAGTTCAGCTAAGCCAGCGCAAGCACGGATCGGTAGATCTCCGACGTATGACATCGCCTGGCTCTGGCCAGTGCCCTTCTTTACGTTGGCGTTTTTTACGAAAGTGACTTTCATCGCCGCTCCGGTGAGTTGCGTCGTGTATCTGCTCTGGACGAGACGGCTTCGGCGTGCGGCGCTTTTCCTGACGACCCTGTCATTGCTGAATATTGCCGTGTTTTTGGGGGTGCAGCGCTGGAGCGATAGCTGGTTCTTCTTCCACAACTTTCGAACTCACCCTGACCCTTATACCTTGGCGCACCTTGGCCATATGAGTCGAGGGTTGTTGGCGCAGATTGTTCCATTGCTCCTCGGCGTCGTCTATTCCGTTCGACAGTTCCGTCGCCGAAGAGCGTCACTGTTCGCCATCTACTTCGTCGTGGCATTCATGGCGTCGCTGACGGCGGGGAAAGAAGGCTCGAGCACAAACCATTATCTTGAGTTGCTTGCAGCCGCGTGTGTCTGCGCGGGACTGCTCTTTGCTGACGTTCTTCGCGCTATCGGCAGCGACGGTGAACAAAAGATCTCGGCGCGCTCTCAACGGTGGCTTGGAGCTGCGCTCCTGACTCTTGCGGTATGTGGGGTGGCCGTGTTGCCCCGAAGGGTTATGCCGCAACTCGAGCCACGGCGAGCCGAGTTCGCGGGATGCGAAGAGTTGTACAGGTATGTGAGGCTGCATACAGGCAGGCGCGTCTTGTCGGAGAACACTGGTGCGGTGTTGCTCGCGGGTAAGCCGGTGGTGGTTTCGAATCCCTTTGTTTACGGCCAGCTTGCCACGAACGGCGGGGGATCTGATAAACCGCTTCGAGAACTGGTTGACGCCCGCTACTTCGACGTAATTATCCTCGCCGATTCGACTGACAACTTTCGCCGCGTCCCCAGCCTCGTATGGTCCCCGCAATTGCTTGCGAGCATCGATCGGCAATATGTGCCCGTTCGGCAGTTCACTTGTGCTTACGGCGGGGTAGCTTACGAACCGAAACGGTGAATGATGAGTCGAAGCTGCCGGAGCGCGATCTGGGTACTTCGGGTTCGGAATACGAGAAAGTGCGGAGAAATAACAAAGGCCGGGTCGCAACCCCGGCCTTCATGATGTGGTCGCCAGACCGCTACTCCTTGCTCATTCCGAGGTGAAGTAATCTACCGCGACCGGACTCTCGAATAGTGAGTAGTCTCGGGTAACGACCGTGATTCCCGTGTCGGTGACGAAGTACCGTTGCCGGTCCGTCTCCGTGTCATATCCGATTACGGTACCCTCCGGAATGTGCACATCTCGGTCGATGATGGCTTTGCGGATTCGGCAATGCCGGCCGATGTTCACGTGCGAGAACATAATGCACGAATCGACTTCGGAGTACGAATTGACACGCACGTCGGGGGACAACACACTGTTGCGCACAATGCCGCCCGAGATGACGCACCCGGACGACACCACGGAATCAAAGGCCACACCTGTCCTACCCGCCTCCTCGAAAACGAATTTCGCCGGCGGGTACTGCCGCTGGTGAGTGCGGATGGGCCAGTGTTCGTCGTACAGATTGAACACTGGGGAAACGGCAACCAAGTCCAGGTTAGCCTCGTAATAAGCGTCCAAGGTGCCTACGTCGCGCCAGTAAAGGGCTTCTTTCTTGTTCTCGTCAATGAAATTGAAGGAGAACACCCGGTAGTCGTCCACCATCTTCGGCAGGATGTCCTTACCGAAGTCATGAGAGGAGGTCGTATCTTCGGCGTCCTTCAGCAGCACCGGAATGAGTACGTCGGTGTTGAAGATGTACACGCCCATGGAGGCCGAGACCATCCGCGGGTTGTAGGGCGACCTGATGTCGGTGGTATGCGGTTTTTCCTGGAAACCGGTTACGCGACCTTCACGGTCAACTTCCACTACACCGAAATGGCGAGTCTCACTCGGGTCGACCAGGATTGTTGCGAGGGTTACGTCAGCGCCGGAGTCCCTGTGCTGCCTGAGCATCAGGTCATAGTTCATCTTGTAAATGTGGTCGCCGGACAGGATGATGACGTAGCGGGGTTGTTCCGCTCCGATCGAGTAGATGTTCTGGTACACAGCATCCGCTGTTCCCATGTACCAGTTCTCGCTGACCCGTTTCATTGGCGGCAGGATCTCGATGAACTCGCCCAGTTCACGCGCCACGATGCTCCAACCTTCACGAATGTGGCGGTTCAGAGACAACGCCTTGTACTGCGTCAGGATGTAAACGCGTCGCAGGTCGGAATTGATGCAGTTGGAAAGCGTGATGTCGATAATTCGGTAGATCCCGCCGAACGTAACAGCGGGTTTCGCGCGATCGCGCGTCAGGGGATACAGGCGTTCGCCTGCACCTCCAGCTAGCAGGATTCCCAGCGTATCTTTCATCTCGGTTCCGTAAAGGGAGCTTGGTGCCCGCGTTACGCGCACGGGCAGGCAATCGACTTCGGTTCGATGCTTCGCGGTTGAAAGGTTGATTTCTATCGGGCTTGCGCGACTCCAGCGCAGCGCGACCAACTGGTGACAGAATTCAACCACCGCCACAGGTGTTTAGAACTACTCGGCCCCTACAACTTTGGCCTTCGATACTAGCACAGCCCCAAGGTGTGTGAACTCTTCGCTTACTGGACAACTAAGTTTCAAGTTGTGTTCCGTCAAACTTGTCAGTTGACACAAGAAGAGCGGCCGTTTGGGCCGCTCCTGTTCGACTGCTATGTCACGCGGCGTCGTCGATCGTGATCCGCAGTGACTTCAGAAACTTCAAATCTTGCGCGCTAACCCTGAATTCGGGTTCGCTCTTGCCGCCCTTGATCAGCGTTGGCTTAGCCGGGGCGTCTTCACGCTTGTTGAACCCGATCGTTGCTTCCAGCACGAGAAAAACGTCGTAGCCGCTGCCCTTGATCTTGGAAATCACCTCGGCAATCTGCTCGGAATCGGCCAGTGACTCGTTGATCGCCTCGCCGAGTTCTTTCATTAATTGTTTCAGGCGCTGGTTCACTAGGCCCCCTGGTGTGGTGAAACGGTACATCCTACGACGCTCGACGCGGGCTGCGGCGGAGCATGTCCTGCTAGCTTTGATGCCCGCGTCGAGTGCTACGTTTCGTTCTTCCTTAGGGACAACCGTGTGACCTTGTTCATCGCGCCAGTTCACATCATCTGCCCTGCTACAATCTACAAATGCCGCCGCTTTCGATGATCGGAGGAGTGCTGGGCCGGCTTGCCGCGGGTAACGGTTCCTCTTCTAAGCTATTGCGTGCCGGTTTGTCTGCCGCAGCCGTGACGGTTCGGTCTGTTTGGCGCGTGTTGCACCTCCTCTTCCTGGAAGTCACCGGCTTCTTGTTCATCTGTTTCGCGGTAGTCTTCGGCGGTGTAGCCGTTCGTGAGTATCACGCGTATACACTGCGTACGGTTGGACCAGGGAAGGCAGCGCTGGCTGCCGTTTTCGCCGTGATGTTCCTCTGGTTCGGTGTCAGTTCCTTCTGGCGCGCCAAACGCAGGCAACGCTCCTCTGTGTAGCAGGTTTTTGTAACTTCCCCCGAGCCACGAACCGCCCTAAATTAGCGTCAGTGTTGTGTAAGGATGGTACTCATGGCCGATAGCACCCGAACTGTCGCCCAACCGGACTCCACACAAGCTCAGAAACAAACCTCATCGCACATTGAAGTCAATCCGCTGTACACGCCAGCCGACCTGGCTGACTGGCAGCACGATCGCGACTGCGGCTACCCCGGCCAGTATCCATTCACGCGCGGAGTGCAGGCCACAATGTACCGAGGCCGGCTCTGGACCATGCGCCAGTATGCCGGTATGGGTGATGCCGAGGAGTCGAACCGGCGGTACAAGTACCTGCTGGCCAACGGCACCACGGGGCTGAGTGTCGCGTTCGATCTGCCGACACAGATCGGAATGGACTCGGACTCGCCCATGGCGCTGGGCGAGGTGGGGAAGGTTGGCGTGGCGATCGATTCGATTGAGGACATGCAGCGGCTGTTCGACAGGATTCCGCTGGACAAGATCTCGACGTCGATGACCATCAATGCCACAGCTTCGATTCTGCTGGCGCTCTACATTGCCGTAGCGAAAAGGGCGGGTATTGATCCGAAGAATCTCTCGGGGACCGTTCAGAACGACATTCTGAAGGAGTACATCGCACGCGGGACTTACATCTATCCGCCGGCACAGGCGATGCGCATCATCACCGACATCTTCTCCTACTGCAATGAGCAGGTGCCGGACTGGAACACGATCTCGATTAGCGGCTATCACATGCGTGAGGCGGGATGCACGGCGGTGCAGGAAGTCGCGTTCACGCTGGCAGACGGTATCACATACGTTCAGGCTGCGGTGAATGCCGGACTGGATGTGGACAAGTTCGCTCCGCGCCTGTCGTTCTTCTTCTGTGCGCATTACAACTTCCTCGAGGAAGTGGCGAAGTTCCGCGCGGCACGACGGATGTGGGCACGGATCATGAAAGAGCACTTCGGGGCGAAGAACCCGAAATCCATGATGCTGCGCTTTCACACGCAGACCGGTGGAAGCACGCTCACGGCGCAGCAACCCGAAAACAACATCGTGCGCACGATGCTCCAGGCACTCTCGGCGGTCCTTGGTGGAACCCAGTCGCTGCACACGAATTCATTCGACGAAGCCCTCGCACTCCCGACCGAGCCGTCGGCCCACATCGCGCTTCGTACGCAGCAGATCATCGCATACGAGTCCGGCGTGCCGCAGACAGTGGATCCGCTTGCGGGGTCGTATTACATAGAGTGGCTGACGAGCCAGATTGAGAAGCACGCTCAGGGATACCTCGACAAAATCGACGGGATGGGCGGCATGCTGAAGGCAATCGAGCGCGGCTTCGTGCAGCAGGAGATTCAGAACGCCAGCTACGAGTTCCAGCAGCGCGTTGAGAACCTCGAACAGGTCGTTGTCGGCGTGAACCGCTTCACGGTGGAGGAGGGCACGGAGGTGCCGCTCCAGCGCATCGATCCCGGACTGGAAGCGCGGCAGGTGGAGCGCGTGCGAGCATTACGCGCCAAGAGACCGCAGCAGGCGTGGTCGGCGGCGATTGATTCAGTAGAAGCTGCCGCGCGAGGGGGCCAGAATCTCATGCCGCACATTATCAACGCGGTAGAGACTTACGCCACCGTGGGCGAGATCAGCGACACGCTGCGGAAGGTGTTTGGGGAGTATAAGGAGGCGGTGGTGATTTGAACGCCAGCTTATTACGCCAACGGTTGAGTGGCCACCCATCGGATTTCCCGCTCGGGATTGTTGGAGAAGGGGATTTCCAACAGCAATTGTCGTTCGATCACACTATGGTAGTTCTAGTGCTAGGTCTAGTTGTGATGTGATTTCTCCTAACAAGACAATGGAGGAGGTCGCGACCGAAGAAGAAGAGTAAAACGACAGACCAAGCAAGGTGAAGGCCCGCAATAACACCGAACCACAGCCACGATGGCCAGGTGAAGGGAGGCGATGAGATTCGTGCAACCTGCACACCGTCTCGGAGGGCGATCCAAAGCTCGTGCGCCAGAAAGAAGAAACCTAGAGAAGCCCCAATCGCAATCAGCAACAAATCTCCGGCGATTCGCAGAGGGTTCGAAGTGAACATGTAGACCATCCTCGCCTCTCGCCAAGATTGAACGTTCAATGCTGCCCAGTACCAGAACAAGCCAACTGCCGCAATGAACGTCACCCAGTCCCAAGGATCGGGCACATATCTGAACCAGAAAATTCGTGCTAAACCGACAGGGGCGTTGATGGAAACCAAAAGCGTGAAGGCTGGTGATGGCCCGGGCATGTCGTATAAGCGCATCATTGCCCTATCCCACCGCTGCGCCGACAAGAGCAACGCCAAAGCTAAAGCCATTTGCGCCAGAGGTAATCCGTACTTGAGCTTTGGGTGCATGTCCATATCTTTGTAGAACCTAGCACCGCAAGCAGAAATAGCAAGTACCCAGCTGATAACGCGCTACTCCCAGCCTCTTCTTGCGTAGATGCTGGCCATAACAGCCTCCTGCCATGTCCTCTGCGAAATTTTCAAACACCCTTCCGAAATATCGGCCTCGTCTTCGCTGGCCGTGCCACTTCCTTGAACCCCGCCTTCCGGAACGCCGAAGCCAGCCCTGTCCAGACAAACGGATCGGGCAGTTTGGCCGACGGCTCGGTGGGATAGCCTTCGATGAGCGTCGCGCCTTGGGACTTCGCCCAGTCTGCTGCGGCTTTCAACAGAGCGACTGAGATGCCCTGGCTGCGGTACGGCTTGGCAACGAACAGGCATACGACCGACCAGACAGGTTTGTCGTCAAGGCGCTTGAGCGTGCGTGCGTTCTCCAGGCGGATGAAGTCTTCGCGGGGAGCTACGGAGCACCAGCCGATGGGCGCGCTATTCGCATAGGCGAGGACGCCGGTAGGCGCGGCTTTATCGACCAGGCGCTTGAAGGCGCGCCTATTCTTATCTCCCTTGCCGGCGTCGAAGTCGGCGCGGTTGAGGCGCCAACTCATGCACCAGCATCCGCCGCAGGCACCGCGTTCGCCGAAAAGGGTGACGAGGTCGTTCCAGCGGTCGGGGGTGAGGGCGTGAAAGGTGAGAGTGTGCGGTGCTATAGCTGCAACCGTGGTGGACGATTTCTTTGGCACAGAACACCTCCGGCTATGAAGAAAGCCCGCGGGGTAGGGCCGGCGCTACAATTCCCTGACTGCACCCGGCACAACGACGAGGGCGGGACGCCCTCGCGACAGCCGGCGAGACGCCGGCGCTCCTTCTTGCATCGACACAGCCAACTGATCTCCCGATCGCCCGAGCGTCCGATGGCCCGATTACAAGTCTCCCGCTACTACGTATCCGCAGGCCTCGCGGCAATCGCGGCAATAGTAAAGCCCGTCGGCGCAGAGCCGGGGATTGTCGGAACCCTGACACAAACAGCAATACTTGTCGCACCCGCAGCGATCTTCTTCCTTCTCACACTGCATGCATTTCCATGTGGAGGCCATGGGCGGCAGGGTACCGCGAAAGGTCGTGGCGAGGGAAGTGTCAGCATACTCAACCCGGCTGAGGCAAGACTCTCGCCGGTGCCGACCAGGCCGAAAGCAAACATCCGTTTCTCCGATCGTCCGTTCATCCGTCAGGAATCATTGACCCACCGAAAAAGCGCGTGTTAGCGTATGATGTTTCGCCATTTGAAATCATCAAGTTTGGGCTCATTCTGGCCCCGAGGGAAACGCCATTGTCACAGCAAGCGACCGAGGCGGGTACGCCCGTCGTCCGTAAAACCGCGCTCAACGCCGTTCATCGGCAACACGGCGCCAAGATGGTGGACTTCAACGGCTGGGACATGCCGGTCGAATACCCTGCTCCCGCCGGCTTGATTAATGAGCACTTGGCTGTTCGCAACAGCGTGGGCATCTTTGACGTAAGCCACATGGGCGATATCAGCCTGCGCGGTCCCGAGGCCCTGCGCGCCGTCCAGCATCTCTGCATGAACGACGCCTCAAAGCTCCAAATCGGTCAATGCCAGTACTCAGCCATGCTCTATCCCCAAGGCACATTTGTGGATGACGTCATCGTCCACCGCCTTGGAGAAGACCACTACCTGCTGGTCATCAATGCGGGCACGCGCGAGAAGGATTTCAACTGGGTTTACAACAACACCCGTGCTTTCAACTGTGAAGTAAAAAATCTCAGCGACGACTATACACAGATCGCCATTCAAGGCCCCAATGCAATCAAAGTGCTGCAAAAGCTCACCGATGCCGATCTGTCGCAGGTGAAATTTTACTGGCTGACGCATGGGACCGTCTGCGGCCTGCCAAACATCATGATTGCCCGGACCGGGTACACGGCCGAAGATGGCTTTGAGATCTACGTACCGACTGACGAAGCCACCAGCGCGATGGTGTGGAACAAGGTGATGGAGGCTGGCAAGGAATTCGGCATTCTGCCTTGCGGCCTCGGGGCACGTAACACACTGCGCCTGGAAGGTAAGCTGCCGCTGTATGGCCACGAGATCAGCGATTCCATCAACGTATGGGAAGCGGGCCTTGATCGCTTCTGCAAGATGGAGAAGGACGACTTCATAGGCCAAGCGGCGCTGGCGGACGCCAAGGAAAAGGGGATCACTCGCACGCTGGTTTGCCTCGAGATGATCGAGCGCGGAATCGGGCGCGATGGCTACAAAATTATGGACGACAGTGGTAAAGAAATCGGCTACGTCACGAGCGGCACTTACGCGCCGTTCCTGAAGAAGAACATCGCCATCGCGTATCTTCCGCCGGAACTATCGGCGATTGACACGATTGTGAACGTCCAGATCCGCAGCCAGGCAGTAAAGGCCAAGGTCGTACCGTCACCGTTTTATAAGAAGCCGAAGAAGAGTTCGTAGAAAGACCCATCCAACACAGGTAGCGAAGGATGGGGTACCGTTCAGTTAAGCCCGATAAGGGCGGCACACCACGCGTCACCGACGCCGGAGAGCACGAATGGCATTCCCGAACGATCGCAAGTACACCAAAGAAGACGAATGGATCAAAATCGAAGGCACAACCGGCACTATCGGCATCACCGACTACGCCCAGAACGCTCTCGGTGACATCGTGTTCGTCGAACTGCCCAAGGTCGGCACCGAGATCGAAGCCGGCAAGAGTTTCGGCACGGTTGAGTCTGTGAAGGCTGTGTCCGACCTGTTTTCGCCGGTAACCGGCACCGTAGCCGAAATCAACCAGGAACTCGCCACGGCTCCCGAGAAGGTTAATTCGGCCGCGCACGACGCCTGGTTGATCAAGGTCACGTTGAAGGATCCAGCCGAAACCGACGGTCTGCTCTCCGCCGAAGATTACGAACAATACGTCAACGAAAGACAATAACATCTGATGATCGAATGAGCGGATGAACGGATGATCTGAACGGGTCTCCATTCATTCGTTCATCCGTTCATGCGTTCATTCGATTCAATATGAGATATCTGCCTAATTCGAAGACCGACCGCGAACGCATGATGCGCGAGATCGGTATCAAATCGGTTGATGAACTGTTCTCCATGATGCCGTCCGAGGTGCGCGTAAAAGGCGACCTCAACATACCGCGCGCCATGGCTGAATCCGAGATCATCCAGTGGTTCCGTGAGCGCGGCAAAGAGAACGGCGATCATTACACGATCATGCTCGGCGCGGGCGCGTACCGGCATTATCGGCCGGTGGTGATCGACTCGCTGATCTCACGCGGGGAGTTCTTCACCGCCTACACGCCTTACCAGCCTGAAATCTCACAGGGCACGCTCCAGGCGGTTTTCGAGTTCCAGACGATGATCTGCGAACTGACGGCGATGGAGGTCGCGAACGCCTCGATGTACGACGGATCGACGGCGACGACCGAGGCCGTGCTGATGGCCGCGCGCGTCACGGGGCGGAACGGAGTGGTGGTCGCGAAGACGGTGCATCCTGAATATCGCGATGTGCTGGCGACCTACGCGCAGAACCAGCACATGCCTATCAGCACAATCGGGTTCGCTGAGACCGGCCGAGTCGACCTGAAGGCGGTCGATGCCGCGATAACGAGCGACACCGCTTGTGTTCTGATCCAATCGCCGAATTTCTTCGGAACGATTGAGGACGTTGCCGCGATCGCCGAAGTTGCGCACAAGAAAGGCGCGCTGCTGGTGGTGGCGATTGCCGAAGCCGTTTCGCTCGGCATCGTGCGGCCTCCGTTTGAAGCCGATATCGTGGCGATGGAAGCGCAATCTTTTGGCGTTCCACTCGGCTACGGCGGTCCCTACGCCGGCGTGATCGCTACGAAAGAAAAGTTCGTCCGCCAGATGCCGGGACGCCTCGTCGGCGAGGCTCGCGACAAGAACGGCAAGCGCGGATTCGTCCTGACGCTCTCTACGAGGGAGCAGCACATCCGGCGCGAGAAGGCTACGTCCAACATCTGCACGAACCAGGCTTTGGTCGCGCTGATGGCCAGCATCTTCATGACCGTGTACGGACGCGAGGGGCTGAAAGAACTCGCGCTGCAGAATCTGGCCAAGACGCAGTATGCCGTCGAACAGTTCGGCAAAAAGGCGAAGGTCCTGTTCAGTGGCGCGCCGCGATTCAATGAATTTGTGGTAGAGACCAAAGACGGCCCGTACCGGATCAATGACCGCTTGCTTGCGAAGGGGATCGTCGGCGGGTTCCCAGTTATCAAGAAGTTCTATCCCGAACTCGGGAACGTCTCGCTCTGGTGCTGCACCGAGCTGGTGACGAAAGAAGCCATCGACACGGCAGCCCAGGAGGTCGAGTAATGGCCGGCGAACGCGACAAAAATTTCGAGTGGTGTAAATCCACCACGCAGGTCAACCAGAACGAGGCGCTCATTTTTGAGAAGTCGTCGCCAGGCAAGAAGGGTTACAAACTCGCTCCCCTCGACGTACCCGAAGTTGATGCCGCAAAGTTGCTCGGCAACGCTGCGCGTGCGGACCTTGGCAATATGCCCGAGGTGAGCGAACCGGAGATCATCCGTCACTTTACGCGGCTTTCGACGTGGAACTATGCGGTCGACTACGGCATGTATCCGCTGGGCTCGTGCACGATGAAGTACAACCCGCGAGTGAACGAAGCTGCGGCGCGGATTTACGAGCTGGCAGAAGCGCATCCCTATCAGCCAGAGAAGATATCTCAAGGCGTGCTGCGCGTCATGAAGACGCTCAGCGACGTGCTCATCGAAATCACGGGCATGGACTGCATCACGCTCCAGCCCGCCGCGGGAGCACAGGGCGAACTCACAGGCATCCTGCTCGTCCGCAGGTATCTTGAGAAGCAGGGCAATCCCCGCAAGAAGATCCTGATACCGGATTCAGCGCACGGCACGAACCCGGCAACGGCTGCAATCGCTGGGTATGCGGTCGAGAACCTGAAATCCGGTTCAGATGGCCTGGTCGATCTGGCCGCGCTCGAAGCGCAGACCACAGAAGACGTCGCCGCCCTGATGCTTACGAATCCGAACACCCTTGGCGTGTTTGAGCAGAACATCAGGAAGATCGGTGAAATCCTTCATTCCAAGGGCGCTTTGCTGTACATGGATGGCGCCAACATGAACGCGCTTTGCGGTAAGGTGCAGCCCGGTCACAACGGCGTAGACGTGATGCACCTGAATCTGCACAAGACGTTCTCAACGCCCCACGGGGGTGGCGGGCCCGGTTCCGGCCCGGTCGCGTGCAAGAAGATCCTCGAACCATACTTGCCGCTGCCGACCATCAAGACGAACGAGGACGGCACGCTCGGTCTCGAGTACAACCGGCCTGAATCGATCGGACGCGTGAAAGCGTTCTACGGCAACTTCGGCATGTTCGTGCGCGCCCTGGCTTACATCTTCGCCAATGGGCCCGACGGGTTGCGGGAGACGACTGAAGACGCTGTTCTGAACGCCAACTACATCCGGAAGAAGCTCGAAGGCGTGTACGATCTGCCTTATAAGGCGCCCACGCTGCACGAGGTGGTGTTCAGCGACCGTTTGCAGACCGCGCACGGCGTCAAGACGGGCGACATTGCTAAGCGCCTCATCGACTATGGCTTTCATCCGTACACGGTCTCATTCCCACTGATCGTACACGGCGCGCTCATGATCGAGCCGACGGAAAGCGAGTCGATTGAGGAAATGGACCTGTTCATTCACGCGATGAAGCAGATTGCCGAGGAAGCCGCTGACACGCCTGAGCTTCTGCTGGATGCGCCGCATACAACGCGCATCGGACGTCTGGACGAAGTCAGCGCAGCTCGCAAGCCGATCCTGCGCTGGAAAAAGCCGGCGGAGGCGAAGAAAGCGGCAGAGTAGCGGGGAACTTTCGCGATGACAGGGCGCAGCCGAAAAAGCTGCGCCTTGTTTATTCACCCAACCTGCTTCAATCCACCTTCAGTTTCGAAATCAAAACATCTTGCAGTGCCTTCTCATCTTTGATTGTGCCGTTGTCGTTTATCTGGTCTACCTGCGCATTGGCGATGAAGTAGAAGTGATCGCCGGCAAGCGCGCCTGTCGTAGGAATCTTAAATTTCGGATTTCGAGACTCGAGCACCACCGCTTTCTCGACCCGGTCGAGTCCAGGTGAGAGTTCGTAGCGCATGATTCGACCCGGCCCAAGTCCGTTCTGCACGGCGATGATCGAGCGCCCACGCAGGTACATGCCGTCGATCCCCTGAGTGCTTATATCAATCGGGCGCAACAGCAGCGACATGGCTTTAGTTTTGAGATCAACAACGGAGATTCCTGCAGTATCGCTAGCGACGAGCAGACGTGCACCGTCGGGTGTCACGATCAGGCCATTCGGGTACCAGAACGTATTCGGTGGCAGAATCTCTTCCGCCTTGTCCGCGCCGTTTGCCACTCGATATACCGTTCCCCGCAGGCTGTCGGTGACGTGAACGTCGCCATTTGGAGCGAAATCTAAGTCGTTGAACAAATGGGGACCGCTCTTCGCATCGACCACGTACTTCCTAACCAACTTGCCCGTGCTGAGATCAAAGGCGAATAGTCCTGCTGTCCCGTTGTCCTGCCCGAAGCGCGCGTCACTTGCGCTGCTTGCGGTCCACAACAGGCGCCGCTTCGGGTCGACTTTCATGCCGAGCACGTTCCAGATGCCGCCTCCGCGAGAAGGAACGAAGTCGCTGACCTGACCAGTTCGGTCAATCCGGACGATCTTTTGCTTGTTCAAGCTTCCGACGTAGAGGGTCTGCGTGGCGGCATCATAGGCAAGCCCTTCGGGGATCAGCTTCGGATCGCGAATAACATGCGCGATTTCACTTCGCACGCGTACCGGATCGCCGGCTGCGAATTTCGCTACGAGTGCCTTGTACTCAGGGTCATCTTTCAGGGTGGCGAAAGCCGGGATATGCTCGATGTCATAGCCTAGTTTCAGTTCTGCTACGCGGTTCAGGAGTGCAAGTGCGTCGCGTTTCTCTCCCAATCGCGCCTGAACCGAGGCCAGCCGCAACTGGATGTGCGGGTCGGGTGCAATCTGTAGCGCCTTCTTGAACGCGATCGCGGCCGCTGCATAGTCCTTCTTCCCAGCGGCCGCTATGCCTTCCCCGACCAGTTGTCTGACACCTTGGCCGTAAAAGTAGTCCTTCAATTCATCAGCTGAGCTCAAAGCCGAGACAAGTGCCAAAACCAATAGTCCCACACGCACGATTGCGCGCATTGATTCCTCCGCGATTGCTCATGCAACAAGCACTTAGACGTTTAGCGGTGCTCTCGGTAACCAGCAATAAGAAAGCCGTCCCAGCGAGGGACGGCCCAATGTACAACTTCAACTCACAGCCGTATAGGCAATTTCCTAACGCGTTTTCCGGTTGCGGCGAACACGGCATTCGCGACTGCCGGGGCGACAGGAGGAAAGGTCGGTTCGCCGATGCCTGTCGGCGGCAACTCGCTTTGCACAAGGTGAACATCGATCTGGGGTGTCTCGCTCATGTGCAGGATGTCGTAGTCGTGCCAGTTGCTCTGCTCGACGCGGCCGCCTTTGACCGTGATCTCGTGCTTGAGCGCGGCACTAAGGGCGTAGATGATTCCGCCCTCAATCTGCTGGCGCACGCCATCAGGGTTGACCACGCGCCCGCAATCCACGGCACAAGTGACTCGCTCGACTTTGATCGCACCGTTCTTTTCGACTGCAACTTCCGCCACCTGAGCAACATAGCTATAGAAGCTGAAGTGGCACGCGATGCCCATGCCTCGTCCGGGACCGAGCTTCCGCTTGCCCCATCCAGCCTTTTCTGCCGCCAGGCGGAGCACGTTTGCCAGCCTGCCGGTGTCAAAGGTCGTTTCGCCGGACTTGACTGTCCGAGCGGGAAGCAACAACTCGAGGCGGTACTCGAGCGGGTCACGACCTGCCGCTGAAGCCAGTTCGTCGATGAAAGCCTCCACGACAAATCCGTTGAATGTGTGCTCGACCGAGCGCAGCCACCCACGAGGAAGCGCGGAGACCGCAGGCGCGTACTCGACCGCTATGTTGGGGATCAGGTAGGGCAAGTCAACAGCGCCGCCAAGTTCCAGCGCCTCGGGCGTTTTCGACTTGGGATCGAGTGCAGTCTGAATCGGGGTGGATGAAAACCGGTGCAGCCACGCTGAAGGCTTGCCGTCCTGTGCCAACGTCCCTTGTGACACGTGGTAGCTAGCTGGACGAAAGTAGTCATGCTGCAGATCGTCATCCCGCGTCCACACTACTTGCACGGGCGCTTCGAGCTTTTTCGATATCTGAACCGCTTCCTCGACTTCGCCCGGAAATGCCTTGCGCCCGAACCCTCCGCCGAGCAGGGGAATGTTGATCTTGATCTTCTCGGCGGGCAATCCTGTGATTCCACGTGCAACGCCGAAGGTCCAAGCGGGGATCTGCGTAGGCGCCCAGATCTCGCAGCGGTCTTTCTGTACCCAGGCGATGCAGACCGGCGGTTCGAGTGGTGCGTGTGCGATGAAGGGCACTTCATATACGGCCTCAATCTTTCGGCCACTCGATGCCAGCACATCTTCGACCTCGCCCTCCTTGCGGAAGGCCTGCTGCGTTGTCGCGGTCAGCGTTTTGAATTGTTGGCGGAGAGTGTCCGAACTATCATTGGCGTGCCCGCCATCATTCCACGTGACTTTCAGCGCTTCGCGGCCCTTGATCGCTGCCCACGTGTTTTCGGCCACGACGGCAACACCGCGCGCAATCTCGAAGACGTGCTTTACTCCAGGAATTTTCAGTGCGTCGGTCGAATCGAAACTCGCGACCTTGCCCCCGTGGATGGCGCAGCGCGCCACAGTGGCGAACATCATTCCGGGTACGCGAACGTCGATACCGAACTTCGCAGCCCCGGTCAGCTTCTCAGGCGAGTCAACCCGTGGTAGCGACTTGCCGATGAGTTTGAACTGTTTCGGGTCCTTCAACTGTACATCTTTGGGAAGTGGCAGCGCGGCCGCAAAAGTTGCAAGTTGGCCGAACGAAGCTCGCTTCCCGCTCGGGACGTGCATGATGTAGCCGTTGTCGGCCACGCAGTCCTTGCGATCGACCTTGTTCTGCTGGCAGAAGGCTTCGATCAGCAGTTCACGCGCGGTTGCGCCGGCTTTTCGAAGTCGATCCCAGCACGTGCGCACGCTCATGCTGCCGCCAGTGCTCTGGTCGCCGTACTTCGGATCGAAGGCGGCGGGGACGATCTTCACTCGATTCCAGTCGGCTCCCAACTCGTCTGCGACTATCGCGGGTAGGGCCGTTCGGACACCCTGTCCCATCTCCGAGCGAGCCGTCCAGATGAGGACGTCGTCATTGGTGTCGATGGCGACAAACCCATTTGGCGCGAATGAAGTGTTGTCGGCGTGAATCGGTCCTGGGTCTTCCAAGTAGACACCTATCGCCAATCCCGCGGCAGCGGCTGGAACGATCTTCATGAAGTCACGGCGGCTGACGTGGCGAATGCAGGTGTGCTCGTGTTCGCTCATTTCGCACCTCCGCTGTTGGCCGCAGCACGATGGATCGCACGTCTAACTCTGCCGTAGGTCCCACAGCGGCACAGGTTACTGTCCAGCGCCTCGTCGATTTCGACATCGGTCGGGTTCGGCTTTTTCGCCATAAGGGCGGCGGCAACCATCAGGATTCCGGGCTGGCAGTAGCCGCACTGTGAGACTTCC
>Ga0196970_1000496_pt1 | contig 43979 bp, 31 predicted proteins | sample S1v_513CmetaG_FD_148672 | JGI IMG/M metagenome (GOLD analysis project Ga0196970, IMG submission 148672) | Soil microbial communities from Anza Borrego desert, Southern California, United States - S1+v_5-13C | ecosystem: Environmental > Terrestrial > Soil > Desert | place: USA: California... | reverse complement strand
GAACGAAGCGTGGTCCCCCGATTGTTCCTCGGCCAGCGTCAGCAGGATTTCGGCAAGACTGTAGCTCAGCTGCTGTGCGTCTCCGACCGAGCTGAAGGATACGCCCGCCCAAAACTGCTGAATGTTCGTTTCGTTCCAGAACGCGAGGTGCCGTTCCTTGAGATCGAAATCAATAAGCGGTTCCGCCGTCAAACCGACCGAGCGATCCACACGTTGCGCCAGTCCCTCGTTGATCCAGAGCGGCAACGGAAGGAATGCCACGCAATCATGGGTCAGTTCATGGGCGAGCACCGACCGCAGATCGTCAGGATGATGCTGGATGGCGATGTGGAAATAGCCTCCCGCGAGCAGGCAGCCGCGGCTCATCGGGTTGGTCCCGTCCCGATGAAAATACGAGATGTAGCTGTAGTAGTCGTCTTCTTCATCGAAGAGGAGGACGCAATGCTTTCCGAACCCGGCATCGGCGTCGGCGTTGTGGATGAACGTCCGGAATTCTGCGCGGCATCCAAGGCCGTTGATGCTGGCGCTGTATGAAATCGGATCTCGCCATCAGCCGATTCCCCGATCAGATTGACACACGTTGGTTGTGCCAGATCGTTGCGAACGAAATGAACATTTCCACATCGATCGTTGACTACTACGCAAGGCGGGCTAGCGAATACGAACGGATTTTCCACAAGCCGGAACGGCAGGCCGATTTGCAGGTGTTACGCAACGAGGTCGAAGGCGCGTTCGACGGTGCCCACGTATTCGAGGTCGCCTCCGGGACGGGATATTGGACGGAGATTGTTTCACGAACGGCGGCATGCGTCCTGGCGACGGATATCAACGAAGAGGTTTTGGCGATCGCGCGGACGAAGCAATACGGCTGCGAGGTTGCGTTTCAGAACCAAGACGCTTACGCCCCGCGGATGCCATCGCGCAGGATAACGGCCGGGTTCTCGGCATTTTGGTGGTCTCACATTCCGAAATCCAGGCTGCGTGGCTTCCTCACCGGATTTCACGCTGTTCTACCACCCGGCGCGACGGTGGTTTTCATGGACAACGTGTACGTCGCGGGGAGCAGCACGCCGATTTCCCGTACGGACGAATTTGGCGACAGCTTTCAGACGCGGCGCCTGGATGACGGCAGCGAACATGAGGTTCTAAAGAATTTTCCTTCCGAATCCGAATTGCGGGGCGCCGTCGCCGATATTGCCGCCGGCGTGAAGATTCGGTTTTTAAAGTATTACTGGGTTTTGAGCTACAGGCTTCCCGAAGGCTAAGGCCCTCGCCACCGCGGTGAAACAGACGGGCATCCCCTGAATGCGCAATTTTGCTGACGGTTCCGCGGCTTTGCGGCACAATGCGTCCGCTTGAATTGTTGCAGCGGTGAAGAAAACAAGGTTTCGGAGGAGGCGCTTTTGTTTGAAAGGCTCTGCTTCGTGGACCTGCGCTGGTCACCTTTCAAGTGTCATCATTCCTACACATCGAATCGTTCCCTGCTGTTCCTATGAAAGTTCCACTCCTCCTATTATCGGTTGCTGTCGCGGTGCTCACAGGCTGCGCCAGTCGCGTTCCCCTGCAAACCAAGCCGACCGTTTATTCCGCAGCTTCTACCACTCGGTTCGTTGACGTCAAAGTCCGGATCGCTGACGCGCGAACCGATCAATCCCTGGATTCTGTTCTTAAAAACAAGCCCTCGGACGAGGTCGCCGTTGCGCTGAAGAAGGCTTTGCTCGATTCCAACATAGCGTCGCTGAATGCCGATTCGGCGACGATCCTGAATGTTGAGGGCACGCTGGCTCGGTTGGATTGGGTCGTGCCGGGGTATGATGCCATCATGACGAAAGCGATAGCGACAAGCCTGCTCACGGGTGGAATCGGCGCCTTTGCCTATGGAAGCACATCGACGCCTGTCCAGGGCAACGCGGTGTTGCAGTTGCGGGTGCTTCAATCCGGGCGGGAGGTGCTCAGCCGGGAGTATGTTGGGTTTTGCGAGGAGAAGCTTGCCAAGTTGAAGTGTGATACTGCGGCGACCAAATCGAGGGTCGCGGGAGCGGCATTGTCGGACGCAATTGAGAAGTTTCTAAGCGACTTAGGCCAGCCGCAAGCGTCGGCGGCATCCGAATCGGCATCGAAGTAAAACATCACGAATTGTTGAATCGTCCAAACCCGTGCGGCTCGATGCAGAGCTGCGCGGGTTTTGCATTATCCCTCTTGCCCGCATTCTCCTGTTGCGGCTTGGCCATTCGCCGTTGCCGGGAGGCGCCGAAAAGGTGCAGAAAAATCAAGATTTTGTGCAAAAAGGAGTGAGTACGCGCCTGCAAAGGTGGTTTACTCTCCTCGCAAGCAATCGATGCAAATCCACTTCCCGAGCCCTTGTGCGCGCGCCGGTTGGAGTGGCATCGATGCTCATCCTTGATCATGAAATTCATACACGAAGATTTTCTCCTCGGTAACCGGACTTCCCGCCGCCTCTATCAGCAATTCGCCGAAGGGCAGCCGATCTTTGATTATCATTGCCACCTTTCGCCGAAGGACATCGCGGAGAACCGTCAATTCAACAACCTGTTCGAGATCTGGCTGGAAGGGGATCATTACAAATGGCGCGCGATGCGATCCAACGGCGTTGCTGAAAAATTCTGCACAGGGGATGCCGATCCGTTCGCAAAATTCCAAGCCTGGGCAGCAACGGTTCCGCACACACTCCGGAATCCGCTGTATCATTGGACCCACCTCGAATTGAAACGGTATTTCGAGATCGACGAACTTCTCGATGAGGCGAGTGCCAGCCGCGTGTGGAAGAAGGCGAACGAACGCCTGGCAACGCCCGAACTTTCGGCGCACGGCATTCTTCGCAAGTTCAAGGTGCACGCCGTGGGAACGACGGATGATCCGACGGACGACCTGCGGTATCATCGGCAGTTCGCGCAGAGTGGGCATCCGACTCGCATGATCCCGGCCTTCCGGCCCGACAAGGCGCTGACGGTGGACAAGCCCGAAGGATTCAACAAGTGGGTCGCGGCGCTGGAGGGAGCAGCGAATATTGACATTGGAAACTTCAATGACTTCCTGGATGCGTTGCGCCAGCGTCATGACTTTTTTCACGCCCACGGCAGCCGATTGTCTGATCACGGGATGAATCATTGTTTTTCGGATTTTTGTTCGCCCAAGGTTGCGGCGGGCATCTTCAGCAAGGCGCGCCGCGGAACCGCCGCAACGCCTGAGGAATACGGGAAGTTCGCCGCGTTCATGATGCTGTTTTTCGGGAAGCTCGATGCGGAGAAAGGCTGGACGAAACAGTTGCACCTTGGAGCGATGCGCAACAACAACACGCGCCTGCTCCAGCAACTTGGACCCGACACGGGTTTCGATTCGATTGGCGATTACCCCCAGGCCCAGGCACTGGCGGCATATCTGGATCGGCTCGACCAGGAAAAATCGCTTCCCAAGACAATCATTTACAACCTCAACCCCGCCGACAATTACGCGTTTGCAACAATGCTTGGGAACTTCCAGGACGGCACGATCCCAGGCAAGTTGCAGTTTGGCTCGGGTTGGTGGTTCCTCGACCAAAAGGAAGCCATGCAATGGCAGATCAATGCGTTGTCGAACCTTGGGCTGTTATCACGCTTTGTCGGCATGATCACGGATTCCCGCTCGTTCATGTCCTATCCGCGGCACGAATATTTCCGTCGCACGCTGTGTGACCTCATCGGTCGCGACATGGAAAATGGGGAGATTCCGGATGACGAGGCGTTGGTGGGGACGATGATCCAGAACATCTGCTTTGGAAACGCGAAGCAGTATTTCGGATTCCCGCCCGCAACCGCGAGCGCATCGAAACAGCCGAGCGAAGGCGTGGCCGTTGCGAAGCGGGGGCGCCGTGCCCGCGCGTAGCGGACAGGTTCACACTGATTTCACACTTTTGCCCCGTCGCATGATCGTGCCTTTAATTCCATCCATTCTTCTCGTCGCAGTTCTAACTCTATCCATGCCGCGCGCCAGCGCGATTCCGGCGTTTCCAGGCGCTGAAGGTGCGGGTAGCGAGGCGCGTGGCGGACGCGGTGGGGATCTCTATTTCGTGACGACAACCAACAACTCCGGCGCAGGTTCCTTGCGCACGGGAATAACGGGAGCGACCGGCCCGCGCACGATCATCTTCCGCGTCTCGGGCAACATTGACCTTGCATCCGACCTCACGATCAATCGCCCCTACATTACAATCGCGGGCCAGACTGCGCCGGGCGACGGCATCACGCTTCGACGACGTTCCCTGCGCGTGAGTTCGCATAACATCATTGTGCGTCATATTCGCGTCCGGCCAGGCGACCTCGACAGCAATTTCGAGAGCGATGCGCTTTGGGTCACGGGTTCCACGAACGTGATTCTGGATCACATCTCCACTTCATGGAGCGTGGATGAATGCCTGTCCGTCACGCATTCAACAAACGTCACGGTGCAATGGTGCATGATCAGCGAAAGCTTGCGCCTGTCGCAGCACGAGAAGGGCGCGCACGGCTACGGTTCGCTGCTGCGGTACGGCGCGGGCGAACTCACGTTCCATCACAATCTTTACCAGCATCATGACAGCCGGAATCCGCGGCTTGGCGACCGCATCAAGCTGGATTTCGTGAACAACGTCATCTACAACTGGGGCGGCCGCGCGGGCTACTCGGGCGAGGATTTCGGAGACAATCCCAACGGTTTTACGAATTACCTGAACTACGTCGGAAATTACCTCGTGGCAGGCCCAAGCACGGGCCCGTCGTCCGAGGCGTTCCGAGGCGGTTCGTTCAACACCTTCATCTACCAGTCGGGTAATTTCATTGATAACAACAAGAACTCCGTTGTGAACGGCGTGGACACGGGATGGAACATGTTCACAAGCCAATACACGCAGCGCGAAACGCCGTACCCATTGCCGCCCGTCACGGCTGAGACGGCAGCGGAAGCCTATCAACGCGTCCTTGCATTCGCGGGGAATTCGCGGAAGCGCGATGCCGTGGACACCCGCCTGATTGGCACGGTGAATGGACATGACGGACGCCTCGTGGATGCCGTCGGCTCACCTGCGCAATCCAGCGACTATGTCATCACGAACATCAACGGCGTCAATTACGCCTTCGTTCGCGGCTGGCCCGTGTTGAACTCAGGCACGCTTCCGCTGGACTCCGACAACGACGGCATTCCGAATTATTTTGAATCGGCGCTCGGATGGAATCCCGTGGTGGCGAACAACAATCATTTCAACGGAGACGGCTACACTGACCTGGAATGGTATCTCAACTGGCTCGCAGGACCGAATGCAACGGGCGGGGCGGGCCGGCCGATCCAGGTGAACTTGCGCGCGCTGGCAGGCGGATTGACGAACATCCTGTTCCATAGCATTTCGACGACGAATGGAACCGCAGTGTTGCTCGGCGACGGCGAAACCGTGGAGCTTCTGACTTCGCCAAATTTTTCCGGGTTGTCGCAGTTCCAGTTTCACGCGACCAACCACGTTGATGCGGCGGGGTTCGGTCCCGTGGCGGTGACAGTCCTTGTAACGAACATTCCCAATCAAGCGCCCACGTTGCAACCCGTTACGGAACAGATCTGGATTGGGGGTTCGACCCTGTCGGTCACAAACGTCGCAACGGATCCGGATCTTCCGTGGCAGAACCTGGCTTTCGCGTTGGAAGCGGCGCCTGCCGGGGCGGCGATTGACACGAACTCGGGTATTGTGACGTGGCGGCCCGCTGTAGCAGACGCGGGAACAACGAACGTTTTCACCGTGCGGGTTTTCGACAACGGCAGCCCGAGTCTTGGCGCAACGCAGTCGTTCACTGGGATCGTGCTGCCCCCGGCGCAACCGCAGCTGCACGTTGCGCATGGAGACAACTTTGACGTGCAGTGGACTGTCACAGGCGACGCAGGGCCGGATTACATCATTGAAGGATCGACGAACCTGACGGACTGGTTTGGCGTCTTTACCAACAGCGCGCCGTCACTGCCGTGGTCCTGGCAGGACAGCGTGAATGAAGCGCAACGGTTTTATCGGGTATTGCTCGGGCCGTAGGTGGACAACGTCGAAACATCCAACAACTTTCAATTTGAACTATGAACAGAGCCTTTGGACTTTGGCTGGCACTGGGACTGACCGTGGGAACGGCATCAGCTAACGGTGCGTCGAAGATTTTTGATGTCCGGCAATTCGGCGCAAAGGGTGACGGACGCGCGCTTGACACGGAATCGATTCAGAAGGCGCTCGACACCGCTGGCAAAGAGGGCGGCACCGTGCGGTTGACGGCGGGCGTCTACCTGAGCCAGCCGCTGACCATCCGCACGCGCACGACGCTGCTGCTGGAGGAAGGGGCGGTGCTGAAGGCCACGGATGAACCCGCGCATTACCTTCCTGCCGGCGTCACCTGGGAGAAGATTCTCGACGGCACCAGCAAAGGCCCGTTTCAACCCTTCATCGGCGGAAAAGATCTGGAGGACGTCACGATCACGGGGAAGGGGACCATCGATGGTTCAGGTGAGAAGTGGTGGATTCCGGCGGAGGAGGCTCGCAAAAAAGTTTCGGGCTACACATTGCCGCGTCCAAATCTGATCGTGCTGAATCGCGGGAAAAACATCCGCATGTCTGGCATTACGCTGCGGGACGCGCCCAAGTTTCATTTTGTCCCGACCGACTGTGATGGCGTCGTGATTGAAGACGTGAGGGTGATTGCGCCTGAAGAGGCTGCAAACACGGACGGAATTGATCCCAGCATCAGCCGCAACATCATCATTCGCCGCTGCTTCATTGACGTCGGCGACGACAACATTGCCATCAAATCCGGAAAGAAGGTTCCTGGCCGCGAGTTCGCAGTGGAGAATATTTTGATTGAGGATTGCGAATTCCGGCGCGGTCACGGTTTATCGATCGGCAGCGAAGTGGTTGGCGGTGTTCGAGGGATCACCGTGAAGAACTGCCGGTTTGATGGCACCGAGAACGGCATCCGAATCAAATCCCGGCGGGATCGTGGCGGGCGGGTCGAGAATGTCACTTATACCGGCATTGTGATGACCAACGTTTATCCCGCGTTGTCGTTCGCCGGTTATTACCAGAACAGTTCGCAGCTCAAGATGCTGGAGAACGACCCAGCCCAACCCGTGACCGAAACCACGCCGATGTACAAGAACATCCGCATCAGCAATCTCACGGCCTATTCAACGAAGTCCGCCGGCCTGATCGTGGGTTTGCCGGAAGCGCCAATCGAGAATTTCGTTCTGGAAAACGTGACGATCCACGCTCAAACGGGCCTGACGATTGCGAACGCAAAAGGCCTTGAGCTTAAAAACGTGACGGTGAACGTGAAGAAGGGCGAGCCGTTTACGGTGATTCGTTCCGAAGTTCGCGGCCTGCCGGCGAAGTGATTCACGGCGCGCAACCCAGCCGGGCAAGTGTTCTGGAGCGGCGGCTTGCGGTAATTGCAGCCGGCTTGGCGCTTTCAATTGGGCGGGCGGTTTACGTCGTGCAGAGGTCGTTCTCGTTTGCTTTATCAGACATAACCCTCACGAGACCGCGCCGGGTTCCTCGATTGTAAGCCAGCTGCAAGTCCGCGCTCCGTTTTATGGCATGGACAGTGTGGTTCCTGAAAGGCCCTCCGCAGTGGCAGAGATTTGGATGCCATCCGCGTTGGCGGGGCTCTTCAGAATCAGCAAGCCGTGCCCGCGGTACGCCCTGTGTTTTAGATCGTGGTAGTTCTCCGTGCTCGCAAGGTTGCCGTTCTCAATCCCGAGAAGCCTTGCGTCTCCGCTGATCGCGAAGTTCACCTCATGAGCGGCATCCGGGACCTGGACCCCCTGGTCGTCAACAATGCGAAAGTGAACCTGCCGAATCCTGCTCGATGACGAAATCGGAGCGGCGCCTGAGTCGTCGAGCAGTTCTACACGGGCAGCAGGACCCGCAGTGCGCAACGAGAATTCGGCCGCGGCAGTCGCTCCATTGAAACCGGCGGCCTTCAACGTTCCCGGTTCAAAGGGCACGCGCCAGATCAAGGCGCCGTCCACCGCTTCAGCCTTTGATTTTCGTCCGATGACTTTTCCATTGAGGGTGAGTTCAACGTCGGCGCACGTTGTGTAACAACGCACTGTGACGGTGCTGTTGCTGCTCCAGTTCCAACTTTCATCCGCGCGCAAACGGCCGCGGCCCTGCCGGTTTGTATCGCCGCCCGGCGTGGCGCAGAGATACACCATCGGCTTTTCGCTCCAGAGACTTTGCCGGAACCACGCGAGCGGTTTTTTGAAACCACATAAATCGAGCAGGCCCGATCCGTTGGCGTGGACGGGCCAGCGCCCCGCTTCGCCCAGGTAATCCACGCCCGTCCAGAGGAACTGCGCCGCGATGAATTCATTCTCGCGGACGGCGACCCACGCATTCCAGGTGTGGCTGTTTTCGCTGCCGTAGATGACGCGGCCGGGAAACTTCCCATGATCCTCCGGATAGCGCTGTTCCTGATAATTGTATCCAACGATGTCGAGCACTTCGCCAAATCCCACGGCATCGGACATCAACACATTCGCCAGCGCCGCGGTGACAGGGCGTGTGGTGTCGAAGCGCTTGACCGCCGCAACGAGCGGGCGGGCGAGCTTGACGATATTTTCGGCGCGAGGATGGTCGGGGCGGAATTCCGAGCCGAGCACGGGATGCGAAAAGGGATCGTTGGCATAATCAATCTCGTTCCCAATGCTCCACATGATGATCGACGGATGATTACGATCGCGCCGAACCATGTCCTCAACATCGCGAACCGCCCATTGCTCGAAGAATTCCCCGGCGCCAAAGCGGCTCGGTTCGCCGGCGTTCCACCCCTCGACCCACTTGTTCTTCGGTGGCGTGAACTCATCAAGCGCCTCGTCCTGCACGAGGAATCCCATTTGATCGCACAGGTCGAGCAACTCGGGCGCGGGCGGATTGTGACTGGTGCGAATGGCATTCACGCCGATCGACTTGAGCGTGCGCAGGCGCCGCTCCCATACTGGTGCGGGCACAGCGGCGCCGAGCGCTCCGGCGTCGTGGTGCAGGCAAACACCCTTCAGCTTCAACGGGACTTCGTTGAGGAAGAAGCCGCGGTTCGCATCAAAGCGAAAGTTGCGAAATCCGAACGGCGTATCGTTGTCATCCAACAGGCGTTCCTGCACGACGAGGCGCTGTCGCACGGTGTAAAGCTGCGGGGAATCAGGAGACCAAAGATTTGGCTTTGTCACCTGGAGTTCCTGAACCACGAAGCGATTGGTGCCCGCGGTTATCTGCGTCGCTGTCGCATTCGAAGCGATGACTTCGCCATGCGGGTTCACGACTTCCGTTTGCAGCGTGGGGTTGGAATCCGCCGCGTTGCCGTTGCGAAGTTCGGTTTCAATGCGCACCGTGGCTGAATCCGAATTCAGCGCAGGAGTCGTGACGAACGTTCCCCATGGCGCGATGCGGACCCGATCGGTCATCCTCAGTCGGACGTGGCGATAAATTCCCGACCCTGTGTACCATCGCGAGTCGGAGAACTTGGTGTGATCCACACGGACGGCGATGACATTTCCCGCGCGGCCGAATTTGAGGTGCGGGGTGAGGTCGCACTCGAAGCTCGAGTAACCGTAGGGGCGTCCACCCGCAAGGTGGCCATTGATCCAGACCTGCGCGTTTTGATAGACGCCGTCGAACGCAATTGCCACAAGTTTGTTTGAGGCACTCAGGTCCATTGTGAAACGGTTTCGATACCATCCAATCCCGCCGGGTGCGAACCCTGAACCGCTGGCGAATTCCGGGCCCAGCGGCCCTTCGATGCTCCAATCGTGAGGGATCTCAACCTGCCGCCAATTCGAATCGTTGAAGTTTGCGATCATCCCGTTCGCGAAATCGCCGCGGCTGAATCGCCAATCTGAATCGAAGGCAACAACGACCCGCCCGCCTTGATTCTCGGCGAGATGCGGCCCAGCCCGCAGCTGCGGAGCCAGCAGTTGCACGCACACGCAGAGCGCAGCGAAGAGGTGCGCGCGCAGGCGAGCGGCGAAATCCAAGTTTTGGCAGGACATGCGATCCATAGGTTGGCTCAACAGACGCCGAAGCCGGGTTCAGGTTTCGCAGCTAGGTTGAACGATGTCACTGCGTGCGCCCAAACTTCTTTTCCAGCTCGCGGAAATTCATCTCAATCAACGTGGGCCGGCCGTGCGGGCATGTGTAAGGCATCGAGCATGTGCGCAGGTCGTTGATCAGGTTTTCCAACTCGGGTCCGGCGAGCGGATCATTCGCTTTGACGGCGTGGCGGCAAACGGTTTTCGCCACGACGTGCTCGCCGAGGCGAAGAGAATTTACTTGGCTTCCCGCGGCCTTCAGCTCGTCCACAAGTTCGAGCACGAATTGGCGCGGGTTGCCCGCTTTAACAAACGGCGGCAATGCGTCCAGGAGAAAGGTGCGTTCGCCAAACTCGCTAAGTCCGACGCCGAGTCGTGTGAGGACGGCCAAATGATCGCGAATGAATCCCGCGTCGCGGACGGAGAGTTCCACGGTTTCGGGCAACAGAAGCTTCTGCGAATCGGCCTGCTGCTTCAGTTCGAGGCGACTCAGCATTTGCTCGAATAGAATCCGCTCATGCGCCGCATGCTGGTCCAGCAGGACCAGGCCGCGATCGGACTCGAGGACAACGTAGAGCCGTCCCACGACTCCGACCAGGCGCAAGGGAACGTTGAGCAATGGCACAGGGCCGGTTGCCGCAGATCGTGGCGGGAGCGCAGGCGCCGTGGGGGTCGATGGATGAATATGGGCGGGCGAGGTGGGCGCCGAGGGTTGGCGTGGTTCTGCGGGAGAGAATCCGAGGCGCAGCGCAGGTTGAGGCGCGGGACGAGCGGCCTCGAGCTGCGGCATCAACGCAGCGGGAAAATGCGGCAGTGCCGCTGTTTGCGGTGTGCTTGCCTCAGCGGCAAGCGATGAATCGGGTGCAAGATGTGGAATCGAAACGGGCGGGTCGATCGGAGTCTCCGCAACAGGAGCTGTGGCGGGTGTATGAAAGCGCAGCAGTGTTTCCCGGACAGCGCGGGTCACCAGGCGTCGCACATCCATTTCGCGGTGGAACTTCACCTCCCGCTTGGCGGGATGAATGTTTACGTCGACGGCGGCGGGATCAATTTCGACGAACAGGCAAGCGACGGGATACCGGCCTTTCATCAGCGCCGTGTGATAGCCCTCGAGCAGCGCGAAGTTGAGCCCCCGGTTTTCCACTGGGCGCCGGTTGACGAACAGATGTTGATCCTCCCTCGTTGAACGCGACACGCCCGGAGCACCGATGAAGCCCCATAGGCGAAACAGGGTGCGGGAGGGTTGATCGCGAAGCAGATCCTCGGCTTCGTAATGATCGGCAGCGTCGAGCAGATCGGCGGAAAAGTCCACCTGGAGGAGCTTCTGGTCGCCAGCCCACAGCGAGCGCAACCGTTCTTCAAGGCCGGCCAATTTGTCGGCCACGTTTTCACCTGTTCGCGCAGCAGGGAGCTGCCACACGACACGGCCGTCGCGGATAAACGTGAACGCCACCTCGGGATACGCCAGCGCGGCGAGCGTCAGGTAATGTTGAATGTGCGCGGCTTCGGTCTCTTCTGTCCGCAGGAACTTGCGTCGCGCGGGAAGGTTGAAGAACAACTGCCGCACATCCATCGTCGTTCCCGGGGCGGTCCCAGCCGCCTTGACCTCGACGATCTTTCCGCCATTGATGACCACCTGCGTGCCCTCGGGCGAACCGCTCTCTCGCTCACGCGTCACGAGCATGAAGCGGCTGACGCTCGCAATGCTCGGCAAGGCTTCGCCGCGAAAACCCATCGTGGAGATCGACGCAAGATCGTCCGCCCGCTGGATTTTGCTGGTCGCATGGCGTTCCAGGCAAAGCAGGGCATCGTCGCGGCTCATTCCGACGCCATCATCTGTCACGCGAATGAGGCTGCGTCCGCCGGCCTGAATCTCAATCGTGATCCGATGCGCGCGCGCATCGAGGGAATTTTCCACCAACTCCTTTACCACGCTGGCGGGACGCTCCACGACTTCGCCGGCCGCGATCTGGTTGGCGACCTGGTCGGATAAGAGGCGAATGCAATTCATGCGGGCGGATGGTTCAAGCAGCGGATTCTCACTTCCACAGCGTCATAGCGGAAGCGTGAAACAGAATATCGCGCCATGACCAGGTTCAGAACGCGTCCAGATGCGGCCGCCGTGGTCCTCAATGATTTTTTTGCAGATGGATAAACCGAGCCCTGTGCCATGCGCCTTGCCGAACGTGGCAAAGGCTTCAAACAGTTTGCCGGCAATCTCGGGCGCAATCCCCGGTCCGCTGTCTTCGATTTCAGTCAGCACCGCATTTTCCTGGTTAGCGACACGGACCCGGATGACGCCGCCGCCGGGCATCGCGTCGGTTGCATTGTGCAGAAGGTTGTTGAAGACGCGGCGGAGCCGGCGCGGGTCGAACCGCGGACGCACAGTTGGGACGGGTCCGACTTCCAGGCGCGCGTTGCGCATTTCCAGTTCCGGCTGCAAATCGTCGACGAGTTTCTGGAGAAAAGCGTCGTAATCCACGATGCCGAGAATGAGGTCCTTGCTGGCGCCCTGCGTGAAATCAAGAATATCGCCGACGAGATCATTGATGCGTTCAACCTGTTTTCGGATGGTCGTCGAAGAACGCTGGCGGGTTTGCGGCGTGCTGGTATCGAGGCAGCTCAATTCCGCGGACAGGCTGATGATGTTGAGGGGGTTCTTGATGTCGTGAATGATGGACCTGGCGAACCGGCCAACGACGGCAAGGCGTTCGGCTTGGAGGACATCCTGGATGTAACGCTGGTTCAAGTCGCGCAGGCGGCGGCTGATGGCGCGGAGCAACTCCAGGGCGAGCAGGGGAGAGCGCTCGATCTGCAGCAGCAATTCATCGCGCGGGATGAAATACACGACGCAATCTTCCCTGGCGCGCGCGGTCGCTGATCGCGGCTTCACTTCGAGCACCGCCATCTCGCCAAACATCTCGCCGGGCGGAACCTCCGCAAACACCCGATGCTCCGAATCGACCGCGGTGCTGCAGATTTCGACGCAGCCTTGCTTCACGACGTAAACGCCATTGCCAGCATCGCCTTCACGAAAAATGGTCTGCGCTTTCGTGTAGCTTTGTTCGGCAGCGATCCGTTCGAGCGCCATGCGTTCAGCGCCACCGAGCATGCGGAAGGCTTTGCTTTGAGCCAGAGTAACCACGCTGGGACTTTAGGAAAAAAAGGGGAGCGGTAAAGCTCAAGATGCGATTGGCGGGTGCTTCCAAGAAATTCAGTTCTGCAGCGCAGACCTCCGAGTCTGCTGTATCGCCGGGTTTGGAAATTGCGGTCCGGGCGGCCCGGGAGGTCTCTGTGCCGATGCTGGACGTTGGCGGACCTCACGGCTAAGGTCCGTTTCATGAAAACCTTCCCGGCGGCGATCCTCCTTGGAGTTGGCGCGCTCACTTTTCTCCATGTCGCTTTGTCAGCAGCCGAGGTGCGTTCCGTTTCCACAAATACCGTTTCAGTCACGAATGCGCTTCCGCGAACCGACGCCGCGGGAAATCCGATTCGACGCGCTCCGACTGGCCATGTGTCGAACTACGATGAAGCCAGGGTGGGCGAATACACATTGCCCGATCCCCTCCTTTTACGGGATGGGACGCGCGTGAGTGACGCCGCGACGTGGGTGAATCGCCGGCGCCCTGAAATACTTGGGCTGTACCAAACCGAGATTTACGGACGGGTCCCGCAGAGTGTTCCACGAATCACCTGGGAAGTTGCCGAAACGAATGCGACGGCTTTGAACGGATCAGCTGTTTACAGGAAGGTTGCCGGGCATTTTGGAACCAATACAGTTACGCTGCATATCGTTTTGCCAGCCAAGGCCGCCCAGCCGGTTCCTGTTTTCCTGCACCTGACGTTTTTCGGCGCGAGCCCAATTCCCTCTGGCGTCACGAATGATTCAGGGGCGCGCCCGCGGTTCAACGAGACGGGTCCAATTTCTGAAATAGTGAGCCGCGGTTTCGGCTATGCGACGCTGCGTTACACGGATTTCGAAGGCGACTCACGCGCGGGGAGCCTCAGCCGTGTTCGCAAAATGGCGCTGGCGACAACTCAAACTGAACCTGCCGCTGACGAATGGGGAACAATCAGTGTGTGGGCGTGGGGCGCCAGCCGCGTATTGGATTATCTGTCTGCAGACCGCGGCATTGACGCCCAACGCATTGGGCTGATCGGCCACTCGCGACTGGGCAAGACCGTTCTCTGGGCGGGGGCACAGGACCCGCGGTTCGCCCTGGTGTTTTCAAGTTGTTCGGGAGAGATGGGGGCGTCCCTTGCTCGCCGCGATTTTGGCGAAACGGTGGATGACATGGCCGCGAACTTCGGATGGCAGTTCGCCGGGAACTTCCAGAAATATGTTGGACGATGGAACGAGATGCCTGTCGATTCGCATCTCCTGATCTCTCTCATCGCGCCGCGGCCCGTGTTCATTACGGGTGGAACGCAGGATCAATGGGCGGATCCGCGCGGGCAATTTCTCGCAGCGGTGGCTGCTGAACCAGTATACCGATTGTTGGGCAAAACCGGTTTGGGGGTGAAGGAACTTCCGGATCTGGATCAGCCTGTCGTGAACGGCTCAGTTGGATTTCTCTACCATACGGGCGGGCACACGATTACAGCTGAGGACTGGAAAACGTTCCTGGATTTCGCGGATCGGAACCTGGTAATGGCCCGCGGCGGAGAAACAGCACGTTGAACGTGAGAAAGCAGAGTGAGCAGAGGAAGGCGCTAGAGATAAGCCTTTGACCACGGATGAACACTGATGGACACGGATACCGATGCGTCGTTCTCTGCCTCCTCGGCTACCTCTGCGTGCTCCTGTTAAACGACTTTTCTTCACGTCCTTCGTGACCTTCGCTTGAGACAACTTCGTTTTTCGATCCGATGGCACACGACGCGTCGGGAAGAGTTTGTTTCGCGCTGATGTGCGGGGACGAGCAGCGCCCCGTTCCCATCCGGGTTTGGCGCCGCGTTACGTGCTTGCGCGAACTTGACGTTGGCCGGCACGAAAACTAGTGTATCGCCCGGTTGGTGGTCATAGCTCAATGGTAGAGCCCCAGATTGTGGTTCTGGATGTTGCGGGTTCGAGTCCCGTTGGCCACCCCACCTCTTCTCCAAAAGCCGCAGTTTACCACCTAAGCCAGCAGGACATGTTAACCTTCAACTGTTGGCCGCACCGAGCGGCTCTGATTTCAGCACAATCACTTTCCGATGCAGCTCCCGCGCAAGATGTTTTCGGTCGGAGGCAGAGTTTGGATGGGCAGAGAAACGGACAAACGCTCGAACGCCTCGCTTGCTGAGAAGATTCAACATGTGTGGCACGAGGACCATGTCGCCCCAATAGCACACCTCGTTCGCGGGATCTCCGTCGTCGAGTTCGTAACAGATAAATGCCGCGCTGAGATTGGGGCGCAGCCGCACAGCGGGTTCCAACAATGACGATTTGAACGGAAGCACGGCGTCGCCGTTGGAATTCCTGCCCTCGGGAAACAGCACCAGCACCACGGAGTGCTGCAGTGCGGATTCCATTTCAGATGCCACAACCCCGGTTTGATGACGTTTTTGTCGATCGACGAAAACGGTTCCGGCAATGCGCGCAAACCAGCCAAAGACAGGCCAGGCTTTGACTTCGTGCTTTGACACGAACGCCGCGGGAGTCAGTGATGCGATGACCAGGATGTCGAGATAGCTGAGATGATTGCTCACCAGCAATCCGTGCTGGGGAATGTTTCCTGAGGCATGAATGCGGGTGTTGATGACGCGAAGGACGCGCTGCGAGGAAGCCTGCAACCATGCGGCGCGTCGTTCGGGAAGGCAACGCGAGGGTGCGATTCCGCACGTGATGAAATAACGGATGGCTGCGAACACAAGCTCGGCCGACAGCCAAACCGACTTGAAGACGATTCGCAGCCGATGTTTTTTTCCGCGCATCACGAGCGCATTGTTCCTGCAAGGCCCTTCAAGTGTCAGGCGTTCGTTGTCCGGCACGCGTTGTGTTTTGCTTTTCCCGCCGCAGGTTGAGGAGGAAGACAATCCAGTAGATGGGCGCAAACATGATGTATTCCGCGCAACTGACCAGGAGGAATCCAGCGGTTGTGATAAACGACCGTTTGACCTGGCCCGAGGTGCCGAGACGGAACATGTGCCCGACGGAGAACAGGTATTCGTAAGGCATGAAGTTCACGTACTGTCCGACCGGGGCGCCGCACCTGGGGCAAAACTTGTCGTTCAAACCGTGCTCGGTGATGCAGCGATGGCACAAGGGCGTCGCATCCCCGCTTTCAAGATCGCGCGCGACGTCTGAATCCCAGGGATCAGGAGAGAGCGGCGCGCTGGCCATGCGGCGAAACGCAACGGCAACTCCGAACCCAACCAACAACAGAATGGCGGTCCAGCCAACGATCTGTTCCGGGGTGTTCAACGCGAAGTTCATGGATGTGGGAAGGTTCGGGTACACAGTTGCTTCGCTGTTTCATATCGGCAAGGGAAATTCCTCGCCCGAATGCGAGGAGAAGATCTTTCATCAGGCCAAATGGAAAGTCACACGAAGACCCCATCCCGCCGGTTTCCCCGACACTGCCCCGCAGCGCGATCTTCAGATCGCTTCAATGATTGCGCTGGATCGCAGGAAACGCCAGCCCAACGGATTCGCGCCCGCTCAAGCGGCGTAAACGCCGCGCTTTCCAGCAGTGTGGCCTGGGGCAGTGCCAGCATGCACCGCATCGCGCGGGCTCGGTTTCTATCCTTGATTTCCGGGCGCATCGGACGTTTGCTCTGCGGATTCAATTTTTACCGTTAACCAACTGAATTGCACATGGCCTACAAAGATGTCACCCTGCCGGCAGGCGCAAAGATCACGATCGCGAACGGCAAGCTGAACGTTCCGGAGAACCCCGTTGTTCCATTCATTCGCGGCGACGGCACAGGGCCAGACATCTGGGCGAGCAGCGTGCGGGTCTTCGACGCGGCAGTCGAGAAGGCTTACGGCGGCAAGCGAAAGATCTCGTGGTTCGAAGTCTTCGCGGGCGAGGAAAGCTTCAAACGCTTCAACAACTGGCTGCCAGATGACACGGTTGACGCATTCAAGGAATACCTCGTTGGCATCAAGGGACCCCTCACAACTCCCGTCGGCGGAGGCATCCGCTCCCTGAACGTCGCCCTGCGCCAGATGCTCGACCTCTATGTCTGCCTGCGTCCCGTGCAATGGTTTACGGGCGTGCCTTCTCCTGTGAAACATCCGGAAAAGGTCGACATGGTGATCTTCCGCGAGAACACGGAGGATATTTACGCGGGCATTGATTTCGAAGCGGGCAAGGAACAGGCGTTGAAAACCCTCGAGTTTCTCAAGAACGCGTTTCCGAAGGAGTTCAAGAAGATCCGCTTCGGCGAAACGCCGGATGTTGTGGGCATCGGCATCAAGCCCGTGAGCAAGACGGGAACGGAGCGTTTGGTCCGATCGGCCATTGAGTATGCCATCGCCAACAAGCGCAAGAGCCTCACGCTCGTGCACAAGGGCAATATCATGAAATACACGGAAGGGGCGTTTCGGGATTGGGGATACGGCGTGGCGAAGAATGAATTCGGTGCGACGGAACTGGACGGCGGACCGTGGTGCAAAATTCCGGACGGCAAGCCGGGCGCGGGGATTGTCATCAAGGATGCCATTGCGGACATCACGCTCCAGCAGGTGCTCACGCGTCCCACGGATTTCGATGTCATCGCGACCTTGAACCTTAACGGTGATTACCTGAGCGACGCATTGGCGGCACAGGTGGGCGGAATTGGAATCGCACCTGGGGGCAATATTAATTATGTCTCAGGCCATGCCATTTTCGAGGCGACGCACGGAACCGCGCCGAAATATGCGAACAAGGATGTCGTCAACCCGGGATCGGTTGTCCTGTCGGGCGAAATGATGTTCCGCTACCTGGGCTGGGTCGAGGCGGCGGATCTGATCGTGAAGGGTTTGAACGGGGCAATTGGCAGCAAGCGTGTGACGTATGACTTTGCGCGCTTGATGGAAGGCGCCTCCGAAATCAAATGCAGCGAGTTCGGGACGAACATAATTCAGAATATGTGAATGAGTAGTTGTCGGTTGTCCCTTAGTCCCTTGGTCCCTTAGTCCCTTGGTCCCTTGGTCCCTTGGTCCCTTGGTCCCTTGGTCCCTTGGTCCCGTAGTCCCGTAGTCCCGTAGTCCCGTAGTCCCGTAGTCCCGTAATGAATCCGCCACTCATATTGGTTTCGCCGAGCATTGAAAGCGCGGGGGTTGAGTTCGAGGATCGATCGATCAGCCTCTCGGAAGCGTATCCGCGGGCGGTCGCGGATGCGGGCGGAATTCCCCTGACCCTGCCTGTCGGGAAATCCCGTGAATTGATTGCTGAGTGCGTCCGGCGATGCGATGGCGTATTGCTGACGGGCGGCGACGACATCGAACCCTCGATTTACGCCGATGAACTTCCGCCAAAGCTCAGGGCGACTGTGGGAACGACGCCTGATAATGGCGAACGGGACTTCCGAGAACTGATCCTGATCGACGAGGTGTTTCGACAGAAAAAGCCGCTGTTCGCGATTTGCAGGGGGCACCAGTTATTAAACGTGGCACTCGGGGGCACGATGATTGTAGACATCCCATCGCAGGTGCCGGACGGGATCGAGCATCGAAGAATGGACAGCCGCAACGAGGTGGTTCATGAAGTGCGGTTGACACCGCAATCGTTAATCTCCAAGATGACGCGCAAGAAAATTCTGGGCGTAAACAGCACGCATCACCAGGCGGTTGGACGGGTTGCCGGCCCTTTGCAGGCGACGGGAACGAGCGAGGACGGGATTGTTGAAAGCATGGAACTGAAGCCTGACGCGACCGGCATGCTGCCCTTTCTGCTGGCCGTTCAGTTTCACCCGGAGCGGCTGGCGAGCTGTTACGCGGAGCACCGGGCTCTTTTTCGGGCGTTCACCCAGGCCTGCGTGCGGCATCGGACCAAATGATATGAAGGGAAACATTCTCGTCGTTGACGACGCTGCGGACATCCGCGAGTTGCTGGCTGCCATTCTGCGGGACAACTATGATGTCACGGAGGCCGATAGCGGTGCTGCGCTGAAGCAGCTGTTCACGGAGATCCAGCCGGACGTTGTCCTGCTCGACTTGAAACTTCCCGATGCAGACGGCCTGGACCTTCTTCCGCAGATCAAAAAGCAATGGCCTGGAACTGAAGTCGTCGTCCTTACGGGCAATGCCACCTTTGAAGCGGCGGTCGAGGCGACCAAGCGCGGCGCCTATCACTTTCTCAACAAGCCTTTCGACACGCAGGGCCTGCTCGTAACGGTTGAACGAGCGCTTGAACACAAGCAGCAGGGCGAGGAAAACAGTTCGTTGCGCCGCGCGCTGTCCACAATGAGTGGCGGGTCGTCGCCTATCTTTCAAAGCCCCCAGATGCAGGCTGTGGTTCGCACTGTAGAACGCGTTGCGCCCAGCGACGTCTCCATCCTCATCACGGGTGAAAGCGGAACGGGCAAGGAAGTCATTGCGGACCTGATTCACGCGATGAGCCCCCGCAGCAAGGGGCGCATCATCAAGATCAATTGCGCTGCGCTGCCGCGTGAACTGATCGAGAGTGAGTTGTTCGGTTCCGTGAAGGGCGCGTTTACGGGCGCCCATTCGGACCGGGAAGGATTGTTTCGCCAGGCCGAGGGCGGGACGCTGTTTCTCGATGAGATTTCGGAAATGCCAATCGATACGCAGAGCAAGCTGCTGCGCGTATTGCAGGACCAGGAAGTGCGGCCCGTCGGCGGCAAGATCAGTTACAAGACGAATTGCCGGATTGTGGGCGCCACGAATCGCAGAACAGATGAGGCGATCAAGGATGGAAAGCTTCGTGAGGACTTGTTCTACCGGATCAGTGCCATTTCGGTGTTGCTGCCTCCGCTGCGTGAGCGGCGCGAGGACATCATGCCGCTCGCCCAGGCATTCTTGAAACGCTTCGTGGCCCAGGCCGCGCGGCCGATCCGCGGGTTCACCCCTGCCGCGGTTGAGCGCCTGACAGCGTTCGACTGGCCCGGCAACGTCCGCCAGCTGCAGAATGAAATCCAACGCGCGGTGTTGTTGTGCGAGAGCAACGACATCGATGCGAGCGATCTTTCGATCACGAGCGCGCGCGCGGAATCCGAGCAGGCGATGGACACCAATTTCACGCTGCTTGAGGGCGTGGAGCGTAATGCCATCGTGCAGATGCTCAAGGAAACGGGCGGCAACAAGCTTGAAACTGCCAAACGCCTGGGCATCGGGCGCCAGACGCTTTACAACAAGATCAAGGCGTACGGCATCGATGTGTAGCCGCTCCCGTGCAGAGCGCCGCAGACTTCCCTTTTGGATGACCTGCGGCTGAATCGAAGGTTACCAACCATCCGGCGCGGCGGGATTTCGGCGCGTCATCCGTTTAGCCCAGACCAGCTGGCGCACGGTTCTGAAGGATTTGGAAGCCGGCCTAAAGCAGCGGGCAAAACTCCCCCACGCGCGGCCACGGGAGTTGCGGCCTCGCCCGTTAACTGATTGAACGGCAGTGGGCCTTGAGGGTCGAAAGAGGATTCACCAACAACAGGAGTTTCCATGAAAATCCGCTCGTCGGTGCTGGGAGGAGTCGCGTTTCTCGCTGTTTTGATCGGACTTCTGACTTGGACAAATGCGCGGCGGCCCGGGCCTTCAATCAAAAGCGACGAGGCCGTCGAAATGGAAACCGGAACTGAGGGTTCGTCGATCGCAGACGCCGCTGCGGGTTCCGCATGGGCCAGCGATCAGAACGTCCCGGACTTTATCATCCCATTGCCGTTGAGCACCATCTTCACAGATGCCGAGAATGGCACGTGGCAGCGGGACGACGCCTACAAAAACATTCCACGCGGTGACCACGTGTTGGGGGGTATTCCATTCAAGCTGGAGGGAATGTTTCAACTGCAAGGGATCGGATCGGAGCAACGCCGACGCGGTTACCGATCAGCGATTTCAGTTCCTTTGACCGTCGCTGGAGTTTCCGAAACCAACGTTGGAAGCGTTCACCTGTTAGGCGCAACGCGCTATGAATCTTCAGCAGGAACGGCGGCGGCAGACCTGGTCTGGCATTATTCGGATGGAACTTCGCGCCGGTCAGCAATCGCTTACATGAATGAGATCCGGGACTGGATACGCGAGCCCTACGAAAATCCGGCGCGTCTGACCTATCCCTACTCGAAAGTCGTTTGGGCGGAAGTGGATTCGCAACCTGCACGATGGCGACGGTTGTATCGGGTGAGCCTTGCCAACCCCGAACCTGCAAAACCCGTTACGCGACTGGAATGGGTGAGCGCCAGGCGAATGGCGACCCTGTTTGTCATCGCCATAACTCTCGATTCCATGCCGCCCGGCCATCGGATGGACGCGTCGCCTGATCTTGAGCCCGGGGATCTTGAACCACCCGCGCAATTGGAACTCGTGGTGCAATCGGCTGCTGGAATGCCAGTTTCCAGCGCGAGGGTGCGGATCGAAACGCGCGCATCGGATCGTTCGCCTCCGGCCCGATCTGAAATGCCGACCGACGAGTTTGGCATCGCTGCGGTGCGTTTTCCACCGCGGCAATTGAGCTCGCTCGATCTTTCCGTGAGTCATGACGAGCATGGCGGACGCAAGATTCGTTGGAACCTGGAGGCAGGGGACGAGATTCCTGCACGTCATGTGTTGAAACTCGGGGGAGGCGTTCGCATAGGCGGGTTTGTCGTGGATTCTGCCGAAGTTCCCATCGCAGGGGCGCAGCTTGCGTTTCACCGGTTTTGGAGTGGGGGAGACGATGACCCGAGGGCGGCGCGGGGCGAAAGTCCGGATTTTCCGAACAGCGTCGTAATGACCGACGCGCGGGGTTATTGGACGATTTCGGGACTTCCTGAAGATTTGTTGCATAGAATCGGCTTTACCGTTTCACATCCGGAATTTCTTTCCACGAACTTCACGGTGGGAAATCCGGCCAGCACGGAGGGGCAACTGAGAAAACTGGAGTTTACGGCCAGGTTGACCCGCGGCGTGCCAGTGCGCGGTCGCGTGATTGACGGACAGAATGTTCCAGTCGCAGGCGCAACCATCTGGCTTGGGCTCAGACATTATCGGGAGCGGCAGGAAGTAACAACCGCGGCGGATGGCTCCTTTGACTTCAAGAAGGTTTACGAAGGATCCACGCCGTTGACGGTGATGGCGCGACGGTTTGAAACTGTCACAACAAACATCGTGGTGCGTCAGGGACTTTCTGAGATCGTGGTACAGGTGCAGGCCGGTTCACTGGTGAGGGGGCGGGTGCAGAATGAAGCGGGCGAGCCGTTGCCGGAAGCAAGGGTGGGACTGGACGGTGAACTGGGCTCCCAGGGGCCGGGGGTCATCGAGTTCACGACCACCACAGATCAGGCTGGAGTTTTCGAGTGGGACAGCGCCCCGCGCGACACCATGACGTTCTACATTTTTGCGACGGGCTACGAAGCCATGCGCAATGTGCCCGTGCCACCCGGTGAGGAAAAGGTGATCACGATGCGGCGCGCACGGACGATTGAAGGAGTCGTCCTGGACGATGCGACTGGCCAGGCCGTGACGAACTTCAATGTGCGGGTGGGGACGCGCAGTGGGGACCGTGTCTACGGCATTCTGATGCGCAAGGAGTTCAATTCACCTGAAGGACGATTCGCGATGACCCTCGATGAGCATAGTCACAATGCCATACTGGCCGCCGCGACTGGGTATGCGGATTCGGTCGAGTCGTTTCCAGCGGGCGGGGGCGGCGTGATTCAGCTGACCATTCGAATGAAATCCACGGGCGTTCTTGAAGGAGTCGTGATGACACCGGACGGGTTGCCTTCGGCAGGCGCCAGTGTGGCGATGGTGGCCGCTGGCAATGATCCGGGGATGAACATTCAAATCCGCAATGGAAGGATAGAATCCCATGGAAGCGCGAAAGTGGCCGTCACGGATGCGAACGGCCGTTTCAAGCTTACGCTCACGGCGACAGCGGGAAGGCTGGCGGCGTTGGGTACGACGGGATTTGGCTGGGCGTCCTTGGAAGAGGTGCGCAGCAACGGCAAGATCCAGTTGCAGGCCTTTGGAAGGATCGAGGGAACGTTATCCATCACAGGAAAGCCCGCCGCCGGCCATGAAATGCTGTTTTCGATGATGTCCTCCGGAGTAATGCCTGATTATGAAACGCATCAGGTCAAAACGGATGAACAAGGCAGTTTCACGATGGAACGCATTCCACCGGGTGAAGGGTCCATTGTCCGGATGATTCCAATCGGTCAGGGGACCCGCATGTTCAGCCATCAAACCCCAGTGACGATCGAAGCGGGCCAGACAACGCGAGTGCGCCTGGGTGAATCAGGCGGGGTTGTTTCGGGAAATATTCGCTGGGAAACGCAGCCCCCCGATGCAGGAGCGCTCGTCATCAGCGGGACGCTGTCCTCCAAGATGCCCCCGATTCCGCAGTTCGGATCTGCGGAGGAGGCTCGGGCATTTTTGACTTCGCCTGAGTTCCAAACGGCCCAACGCGAGCGCCGCACTTATGCAGTTGCGGCCAATGCGGATGGAAGCTTCACGGTGGATTCCATCACGCCCGGCGAGTATGTGATTCGAGTCACGGCCACTGCGAAGAGGGAGGGCTCATTTACTGGCGAAATCGTGGCCCAGGGCGAAATCACCGTCACCGTGCCGGAGAATGCTCATCCAACGGTGACGCTTCCCGTGGGCGATATTGTCCTTCGTTCGATGCCGACGGCGCCAACGCCGGCCCCATCGCGATGAAACTTTTTGTCATGCCGAGCCAGCGCTCGTGATGAATCGCTGCATTTGGGAAGAATCGCCGCAGTTCCGCCTTCCGCACAAAACGCAGTTCGTCTGCGAGAGCTTTCAGGTCCTTGTTGTCGCCGCTCCGCATTAATCCACGCAAGGAAACGTGTTGAATCAATCGTTTAGCCATCGGCCACGGCAACCAGTGAACAAACGGCGCGAGGAAGTGGGGTTCGAGGAAAAACCAGCGATTCGGCGTCTGCAGGAACACGCGCTTGCCGACGCGATTAATTTCAGCTGAAAACCTTCGCTGGTCTTCAAATGAACCGACGTGTTCGATCACGCTGTTCGAGTAAACGATGTCGAAACTCTGATCGGCAAAGGGCATGGCGCAACCATTGCCGATCTCTGAGCGGAACCGCCCTGAATTCACCTGCCAGCCGGGAGGATATTCGGTGTTCAGGAATGTGATCGGGGATAGGATCGGCACAGACTCCCAATTGCATGGGTAGCCGCCGAGGTCGAGAATACGGGTGGCATCCATGGGCTGCATGTTCCGCAGGAAAAACTGCCAGCGTCTCTCGCGGAAGGCGTCTTGCCGCAGCAGGCGATACAACTGGTAAATCCCCAATGCCATGCGACGCCTAGCTTCCGGTTTCCAGGATGAAGATCGATACAAATTTTTCGAAAGGTTGGCCGGGAGACGGCTCGCAGCCAAACACACGCGCCAGACGAAATCCGGCCGAAATCCGGCCCCGCGAAGATAAGATTCAGATTGGCATTTCGCCGGTTCTCCTTTAATCCATTAGCCCGTTACTGATTTAAAGATTATATGGGTTCACTTAAAAAACGTCGTAAAGCGAAGATCAACAAACATAAACGGCGCAAGAAGCTGCGTCAGCATCGCCATAAGAAGCGCACCTGGCAGAAGTAATCTGCCGACGACAGCTTCGGGAAAACCCTTGGCGCGATTCGCAAGATGCGGGTTGCGCCCTGTTGGTTTATGATACCGCATGTTGTTTAGCTCCCGTTTCACCCTGATCCTCCTCCTGGCGGTCAGTGGCTGGATGGCCACTGGCTGCAGCAGCGGCCCCGCTTCATCCGTCCCTGCGCCCGGTTTCGGACACGACCGCGATGTCGTTACGCATCGCGGCACGACCACGGCATCGGAGCAGGATGCGATCGAAGCGCAGGCGCAGTATGCGACCGCCCTCGTGCATGAGATGAACGGCGAGGCGGATGCCGCGACCGAAGCGTTTCATCGGGCAGCCACGCGCGATCCTTCAAACGAAGCCCTCGTTCTGGAGGTCTCGCGGCGGTTGTTCCAGGCGAAGCAAACCGAAAAGGCGCTAGAGCTCCTCAGGCTGGCGATCGCCCAGCCGCGACCTTCTGCAAACCTGTTTGCGCGGCTTGGCTTTCTGCACTTCCAGAACGGGAACGTGGACCAGGCAATTGCCGCGAACCGAACCGCGATTCGACGGGATCCGCGAGCATTGGTCAGCTACCAGAATCTTTTTCTGATATACCTGCAGACGAATCTCACGGCTGAGGCCGTCAAGGTACTCGACGACGCAGGGAAGGTTCCGGGGGTGCCGACAGAATTCCTGATTGCCCTGGGGGAGTTGTACGGGACATTGGGTCTGCAAAAGCCAGCTGAACGGGAGGGTGCGTTCGCGAAGGGCATTGCGGTGCTGAAGCGCGCGCTCAAGGAACCTCCGACCGAGCCCCATCTGCGTCTGCGACTGGCCGATGCCTTCAATACTCTCGGCGAGACCACGCAGTCAGCGGGGATTTATCGCGAGTTGCTGGGGGAATTGGATGACATGCCGTTCATGCGCGACTCCGTGCGGGCCAAGCTGATGGATGTCTATTTGCGCGGGCGCAACGTCAAGGAGGCGGCGGAACAATTGCAGGACTTGATCCGCGACAACCCGGCTGACATCCAGGCGCATTACATCCTCGGCAGCATCCACTACAACGAGACCAATTACGTTGCCGCCAGTGAATCGTTCAGCCGCGTCGTTGTATTGAACCCGGAATTTGAGCAGGCGTATTACGAACTGGCGGCGGCGCAGTTGAATGCCGGCCAGGCGGGGGAGGCGTTGAAAACGCTCGAGCGCGCTCGCGCCAAGTTCCCGCAGAAGTTCTATGCGGAATACCTGACGGGCGTGGCCTATACGTCGAACGACGATTTCACGAACGCGTTGAAACATTTCACCACGGCCGAGGTCATCGCAGAGGCCAGCGGTTCCGCGGCCAGCATCCTGCGCGATTCGTTTTACTTCCAGCTGGGCGCGACCTGCGAGCGGCTGGGCGATTACCAGCGCGCCGAACAATATTTCGAAAAATGCCTGGAGCTGTCCCCGAACAATGATGAGGCGCAAAACTACCTCGGCTACATGCTCGCGGAACGCGGCGAGAAGCTGGATCGGGCAAAGGCGCTGATCGAGCGCGCGCTCGTTGCAAACCCGGGCAACGCCGCCTACCTCGACAGCATGGGCTGGGTGTTGTTCAAGCTGAATCAAAGGCAGGAGGCACTGAAGTACCTGCTCGATGCCATCAAGGCGTCCGAGGAGGAGGATGCCACGCTCTATGATCATCTTGGGGATGTCTACGACTCCCTGCAGCAACATGACAAGGCGCGCGAGGCCTGGACAAAATCGTTGTCGATTGAAGCGAATGACAAGGTGCGGGAGAAGCTGAGCCGCGGGACCTCGGCAAGTTCGGTTCCATGAAATACCAGTTCAGCAAGCACTACACGCGTGATGAAGCACGGGCGCTGCTGCCGCGGGTGCGACGCTGGCTTGCGGAGCTGGATCGCCTGCGTGCCGCGATGGAAAAGGGCGACCGCCGGATGACGGCGTTGCTGGAACGCGGCGATGTTGGCGGCGACACGGCCAACGGCTGGGTGCGATCGCTCGCCTCCCTGCAGGAGTTGCTTCAGGAGTTTGAAGTCCGACAGATCCAGCTCAAGGATCTCGAACGCGGCCTGGTGGATTTCCCTGCAATCATCGGCGGCCGCGAAGTTTTTCTCTGCTGGGAAAAGGACGAGGACGACATTGAGTTCTGGCACGACATCGACACGGGCTACGCGGGCCGCGAACGGTTGTGACCCGTTTGCGCGGTGTTGACCTGCTTTAATAAAACAGGCTTCGATAAATTTCGTAAACGTCCAGCGTTCCCCCTGGCCAGTAATCGGTTTGCTCGAAGTGGAACGTGCGCGTGGCCCGGTCGAAGAAGAGCGACGCGGGCTGATCGTTCCGGTTCGGATCGTAGGCAAGGAATTCAATGCGCTCGCCATTCGCCCTCGCGTCGAAAACCAGCAGCGCGTGATTGATCGTTAACTCTGGAAACTTCACAAGGTGCGCGACGGGTGGCTGATTCGATTGCAGGTCTTTCAAGAATTCTTCGGCGACGCCTTTCTGCTGTGCGCGACGAAAGGGAAAGAGGATGCGCCAGTGCCCGCGCTGAAAGTAACTCCGCCACGCACCACCACATTCGGCCTTCAAAAGTTCTGGATGCGCGGCGCTGAAGCTTCGCAGATCCGGGTAGCCAGGAATGACAATGCGCCGGCTCGGATGCAGCGGACGCGCGGGGTCCCGTCCCACCACCCGCCGTATCAGTTCCCGATATTCCTCCACATCCACGGGTGGCTCCGCGGGTTCAAATCGCGCGTGCTGGAAAAACTGGCGCGCGGCGCGAACCACCACAAAGCAGTGATGCGTGTAATCGGGATCCGGTTTGTGACGCTCGTGCACCCAGTTCCCGCCGGCATCGTAGTAGTAATCCCACACGAGCTGGTTGGTGAACGCGAACGTATCGCGCGAGAAGTCGAAGGGCCGATCTCCGGGAACTGGCTTGCTCGTCGCGCAGCCGGAGAGAAGGACAATCGCCGTGAGAACAAAGACAAACCGAAGCGAAACAGCCTGGGCCGCTTTTCGCCAGAAGGATTGCTGTGCTGGGCAACAGGAGCGGATGCTTGAATGTTGGGCACTGAACCGGCAATGCATATCTGCTTGCGGCAGAACCTAGGGGTGCAGTAACAAACTGGCAATGCTGTACGAACGGTGGCGCCAGATCGCCTTCAGTCATTCCAAACGGATGGCGCTGCGTGATCTCAGCTCTGGCGAAGACTGGACCTTCGGTGAAATCGCGGCCAGGGTGGAACGTGAGCCCGCGCCCTCGAGGGCAGCGTTGGCGCATCCGCGCGGCATCTCCGCGGATTTCATCTTTGAACTTCTGCGAGCATGGCGTTTCAAGCAGGTTGTTTGTCCCCTCGAAACCGACCAGGCTGCGCCTGTCATTCCGCGAGCTCTACCCGCGGACATAGTTCACCTGAAAATGACGTCGGCCACGACCGGGACCGCGCGGGTTATTGCGTTCACTGCAGCGCAATTGGTCGCGGATGCCCAAAACATTGTGGCGACGATGGGTCTTGGACTCGACTCACCCAATCTGGGAGTGATCTCACTCGCGCATTCCTATGGCTTTTCGAACCTCGTCCTGCCTCTCGTGTTGCACGGCATTCCTCTGCATCTCATCCACTCGCCCCTGCCAGAACTTCTAAAACGAGCCAATGCGATTACGGAGAAATTCACTCTGCCCGCGGTGCCCGCCCTTTGGCGCGTGTGGCATGAAAGCAATGCGATCCCTCGCAATGTGCGGCTTGCGATCTCAGCTGGAGCGCCGTTGCCCGTTGCCTTGGAGCAGAGCATCTTCACAGCGCGCGGACTCAAGGTGCACAACTTCTATGGCAGCAGCGAATGCGGCGGCATTGCGTATGATGCTTCGTCCTTGCCACGCACGGAAGGCAGTTGTGTTGGCGGTCCGATGCAGAACGTAAGCCTGAAGGTCGGCAGCGAAGGTTGCCTGGAAGTCAGGAGCGATGCGGTCGCCAATACCTATTGGCCTGAACCGGGCGACACCTTGGGGAATGGAGTATTTAAAACGAGTGATCTCGCCGAGATTGTGTTCGGGATGGTTTATTTGCGCGGCCGCGTGAATGACCAGATCAATGTCGCAGGACGAAAGATCGCTCCTGAAGTTATCGAGACGGCCATCGCAGCGCATCCTGCCATTCGTGAATGCCTGGTCTTCGGCGCTCCTGCGCCACACGGGGGACGGACGGAAATGGTTGTCGCGTGTTTTGTTGCGCGAGGCGAGGTTGCGGACGAGACGCTGCGGCAGTTCGCTTTGGAGAAGCTCCCCGCATGGCAGGTCCCCCGCGAGTGGTGGCGGGTTGATTCACTCTTGCCGAACAAACGCGGCAAGCTGTCGCGGGCGGAATGGCGGCGCGCCTACCTATCGCGCGCCGACACTTTGTAGGGGTTTGTCTGACAATCCGCCGTTCCCGAAGGTAGGGTTAAGAACCCGGCTGGGTGTGGGGTTCTCACGCAGAGACAAATTTCGAACGTTCCACCCATAATGCAGTCACGCTGTTGGATTGTCCGCAGCCATTGCACTATGACCACTCAGACGTTCTGTTCGGTGTTGAAAAACTCCTCCCGCCAGCTTTGTACCATCTCGGTCATTTACAGTTTTGGATGGGCGTTGATTTGCTCTGCGCAGGACGACCCGGAGACATTGCACATTGGACCGCCACCCAGCGTTGGGACTTCCTATACGCTGGAATCCGGAATTCTTGAAACTGCGGGAACCCGTGTGGGTCCGCAGGGCACGTTCGAGCACACGGGCGGCGCGCATGTGGTTGCGGGGCCGCTGCAATTGCAGGGTGGCAATGTGCTGAGCGGCGGCGGAACGGCCTACGCTTTTTATACATTGCACGGCGGACATGTGCTCGCCCACACCGTCGAGGTTACCGTGGGCGTGTTCGCTCAAAACGGGGGCACGAACTCCGCAGGCGAATTGATTCTCGGACCCCATAATGCCCAATGCACCTTCCAGCTCAACGCGGGTGAACTCGAAACGCAACGCACGTTTGTGTACGGCTCCTGGCGCGGCGGGTTCAAACAATCCGGCGGACGGCATCGCATTGCGCAACAGCTTTCGGTTTCCGGCGATTCCTTCCAACGCGCTGTCTACACGCTGGCGGCGGGTGAACTGCACTGCGCGGATATTGAGGTGCGTTTTGGGTCATTTGAACAAACGGCGGGGCAGTTGGTGCAATCGGGAATCCTGATTCTCGATAACGCCATTTGGGAGGTCACCGGCCAGGATCAGAAACTGGGTGCTTTGCAACTTGCAGGCGAGGCCGCCGCCGAGTCGACAATTCGACTCGCGGGCGAACGCGGGCGGCTGCAATTCGAGCCGAGCAGCAGCACCGATTGGAGCACCGATGCCAGTCTCGTGATTGAGGGTTGGAACGGCTCGATGCGAGGCGGTGGCGCGGAGCAGGTCGTGTTTGGGTCCGACGCCCAATCGCTCACGCCGGCGCAACTATCCCGGGTCATCTTCCGAAATCCCACCGGGGCCGCCCCGGGAGATTTTCCCGCGCGATTGCTGCCTACTGGCGAACTCGTTCCCGGACCATTCCTCGAGAGCACTGCAAATGGCAGCACAATGCAGCTAAAATGGGATACGGGCTATGTGTTGCAGGGGGCGGAGAACTGCAGTGGACCCTTCGAAGATGTCGTCGGCGCCTCCAGTCCGTTCGCGTATGACGGCAGCAATGGCATCCGTTATTTCCGGCTGCGCCGTTAGCACAAGTTCGGACAGGTTTGCCATTGTTTCTCAGGCGTCCGATGTGTCATTGTTGGCAGCACTGGCGTGAAAACAAGATCTCGCGCCGTGCCGTAATCACATGACATCACACACCATCCGCCAAGCCGTCTCCCCGTGGAAAATGCTCGCGGTTCTATTGGCGCTTTCGACGTTCTCTGCGACAGCGCAATACACAAACGGCATCTACAGCGAGTTCAACACGAGCATGGGCAGTTTCACCTGCCGCCTCAACCAGGCGCTCGCGCCAAAGGCTGTCGCAAATTTCATTGGACTGGCAACGGGCGAACGGGCGTGGCTGGATTCAACCGGCCGCATTCGCCGCGTTCCATTCTATGATGGCACCACCTTTCACCGCGTCATTGCCGGTTTCATGAACCAGGGCGGTTCGCCTGACGGCTCGCCGTCGGGAGGTCCGGGCTATCAATTCACCGATGAGACCAACGGAACGCATGATGCCTTCGGAACGCTCTCCATGGCGAATGCGGGTCCCGATTCAAACGGCTCGCAGTTTTTCATCACAGCAGGGCCACAGCCTTCATTGAACGGCAGCTATTCGGTGTTTGGGCGCCTGTTCGGTGGATCGAACGTGGTCTATGCGATCAACCGCGTCGCCACCGACGGCCAGGACAAGCCGCTGACGAACATTGTATTGCACTCCGTTCGGATCCACCGCATCGGCGCAGAGGCGCAGGCTTTTGACATCCACGCGCAGGGTCTTCCTCTTGTCACGAACATCGCGGTGCAAATCGCGCGCGCGGGAACGAATGTGGCCGTCACGTTCAGCAACCGATTGGGCGTTGAGAACTATTTTTACGGTTCGACAAACCTGCAGGCATGGGCGGGTGGCAGCTTGGGACTTCAGACCACCCTGCCAGTGGTGAGTTCACTGACGTTCAAACCGCAGTTGGCGCGCGAATTTTTCAGAATGCTGCAGGTGCAATATCCCGGCCCTCTCTATGTCCCACGTGTTCCCAATGGCAAGGTGATCAAACTCAACTTCAATGGCGGACTTGAAGTGACCATGACATTCGATCAACAGGGGAACGCGACCTACACGGACAACGGCGGCGGGTCAGGCGGCGTCGTCTATTCCTGGAAACAGGATCCGTATCGCGGCCGTTTCAATCCGTTGCTGCTGTCGGGCTACAACTTCATCATGACGCTGCATCTGGATTTCGATTCCCCGAACGCGGGAACATTCAATGGCAGCGCTTTTCTGGTGGCACCCATCGGACCCGTGAGCGGAACGTTTACGTGCAATCCCTAAGCCGCGTGTCGATCGCAGAGCGGCGCACGCAGGTAATCGTGTGACACACGGTCGGAAGCAATGTCCAATGGCGAACTACTTCGCCAGACTTTCGATCTTGCGCCGCAGATGGCCGTTGTTCGCGATCAGGCGAAAGCCATCCTGATTTCCAAGGGGCTCGTGCCAGAACTCACCACCCGCACGTTCGATGATGAATCCGCCCGCCGCGATGTCCCAAAGGCTCACGCCGCGCTCGATGTAGGCATCGAACCTGCCGCACGCGACATACGCCAGGCCAAGGCCCGCCGATCCCATGTTCCGCAACTTGCGGCATCGAAGAGTCAGCTTGCCGAAGAGTGGCAATGATTCGCGGATCATTGCGTCGTTTTTCCCGTAGCCCATCACGCAGATGGCGTCCTCAAGGCGCGTGCGATTGCTGACCTCGATCACACGTCCGTTCAACCGCGCGGAATCCGTTCGCGTGGCGGTCCAGAGTTCATCCTGGAAGGGATCGTAGATCAAACCCAGCACTGTCTGATAGGGATCCGAAGGTTGTCCCTTGGGTAGCCGCGTTTTGCTGGTTTTTCCCATTTCCTGGAGCGCGATGCACACGCAGGCGTGGGGAATGCCGTGGGAAAAGTTCACCGTGCCATCGATGGGATCGACAACCCAGCGGTACGGGGCGTTGGCATCGCCGGCACTTCCTTCCTCGCCGAGAAATGCGACATCCGGAAAGGCATCGCCCAGTATTCGTTCGATCAGCTTTTGGCAGCGGACATCCAGCTCGAGTTTGACGTCATGCGCGGTATGGGCGTTCACCTTTTTCACCGCGCGCAGGTTCTTGCGCATGAGCGCGCCTGCCGATCGAGCCGCCATGATTGACACTTCGAGCCATTGCTTGAGATTCACCGGCCAGTGATGCCAGCGGACGGCGGAGGGGTCGAGGAAAAAGGGCTGCGAACCTCGGACATCGCACCAAGCCGGCTTGGAAGCCAGCGATACACGTCCCAACTCGTCGGGAGCAGGCTGCAGGCGGCCGGAGCGCCGACTTGCAGTCGGCTTACGACGATCGAAGAACCGGGCGCTCGCTAAGATCCGATGCCACAAACGAGAACAGCGGCGCACGCGTTTCGCTGTCCAGGTGGAATTGAGCGTTAAGTTGCATGTCGGCGCTCTGGTGTCGGAAACCTGCGCTGCGGCATTTGCGTGTGGGAACACATATGCGAGGATGGGGACGGGACAAATTATGAACGAGCCTGGATCCACACCCCCGGTACAACGGATTGAGACACGCGATATCGCAATATCAGGAATGACTTGTGACAAATGCGTGAGTCGCGTCGACAAGGCATTGCGCAGCGTGGAGGGGGTTCGCGATGTCAAGGTCGACCGTGCTGCTGCGCGCGCGACAGTGACGTTCGAAAGCGCCCGCACCAACATGCCCGCATTGCACGACACGATATTGAAGAGCGGATATCAACCCACACGTGAATCGTAAAGCGTCCAGGGAAGAGGGAATGAAATGGTCCTGGCGAGTAGCGACCATGGCGGGGATCGGCATCTACGTCCATGTCACCTTCCTCCTGCTCATTTTCTTCGCAGGTTGGAAAGGATATTCGGTCCAGCAAAAAGCATCCGATGCGCTGTGGTACATTGCGTTTACCCTCACACTCTTCTTTATTGTCGTCCTCCATGAACTCGGCCATGCGCTTGCGGCGCGGCGATACGGAATAGGGACGCGGGACATCACGTTGCTCCCGATTGGCGGCGTCGCGCGCCTTGAACGGATGCCGGAGAAGCCGCGCCAGGAGCTTGTGGTGGCGTTGGCCGGGCCCGCCGTGAATGTGGTGCTCGCCATCCTGATTGGCGCGGGCATGATGCTTGCCGCGCGGTTCAGCTCAGGGGAGCAGGTCCTGTCCGCAGGCCGGGGTTTTATCACGGGGCTCTTGTATGTGAACATCGTCCTCGTCGTCTTCAATCTGCTGCCCGCATTCCCGATGGATGGCGGCCGCGTTCTGCGCGCGTTGCTGGCGATTCGAATGGATTATGTGCGGGCAACGCAGATCGCTGCAAACATCGGGCAGGGGATGGCTTTCATTTTCGGAATGCTCGGGTTGCTCGGGTTTATGGGCGGACCTATGAACCCTTTGCTGATATTGATAGCCGTGTTTGTCTGGATGGGTGCGGCGCAGGAATCCAACATGGTTCAGGTGAAATCCGCGCTGGGCCATACGCGTGTCGGGCAACTCATGATCACGGATTTTCGCACGCTGGCACCCGAGGATACGCTCTCGCGCGCAGTTGATCTCCTGCTGACAACGCATCAGCAGGACTTCCCGGTGGTCGTAAGCGGACGTGTGGTCGGTGTGTTGACGAGGTCAGCCCTGGTTCAAGGACTGGCGCGCCTCGGCTCGCAGCTTCCCGTCGCCGATGCGATGGAGCAGCAATTTCAAACCGCGGACGCCGACGATCTTGTTGAGGCGGTTTTCACGCGATTGCAGGGGCCAACGCTGCGGTCGATGCCTGTGCTCTGGAATGGGCAGCTGGCAGGGATGATCACGGCAGAGAACGTCGGTGAATACCTGATGATCGAAGCTGCGCTGCACAATGATCCCAATGAGCGCCGCAACCTCATGCCTGCCGGCCGCGTTCAGTTTGCGGATAAATAAAGACGACCGGCCGCAGGCGGGTTAATCCTTCGAGGCGATGCACTCCAGGTGCCGTCCATTCCAAAGCGGCGATTCACAGAAGTTTGAAGTGACTTCGAAGTTCTTGAACTGGCTTTGCTTCAGGACCGACGCCAGTTCGCGCCGGCTCATTCCGTAGAACGGGTGCCTCGCCGCGCGTTCATCGAGGCGCGCCTTGGTTTTTGGCGGAAGAAACGGGTATGCGACGCCGCGGATTTGGCGCTTGATCCTGTAGGATGCGGGCATCCCCGCCACATCAACAGTGTTGAAGAACAACTTTCCCCCGGGGGCCAGCCACTTGTGGAAACGGTTGCAAACAGCCGTGGTGACGGGGCAGCCGTTGCCGAACATGCCCAGCGAATAGATCAGGTCGAAGGCACCCGGCGGAAATTCCGTCAGGTAAAAATTCGCGCACACCAGCCGGATCTCCGGAATCGTAACTTCATCCTCGCGCACGGGATGTTCGGCAGCGCGCAGCATTTCCTCGGTGATGTCTATGCCGAGCAGTTGCTGCACGTTCGTAAGACAATGAAAATAACGGCCCGTTCCGCAGCCGACATCGAGCGCACGAATCGGACGGTCAAACGAAACGCAAAGCTTGCGAAGAATCCCGCTGATGTGCGCGTGGTTCCGCGTCGTGACTTCAATCTCATCGTCCCGGCGATACTGCGGCGTGACTTCGCGATATCCGCTTCGAATCGTCTCTGCGACGGCCTCGTAATTCATGCTGTGCATGTGAATAGCCGCGGGACAGCTTCTTCGAAATGGGGCTTTTACCCAAAGGCGATCAGATCTCCATCAGCATCCGGGCCGGGCTTTCGATTGCTTCCTTGATGCGCTTGAGGCAGGAAACGGCTTCGCGGCCGTCGACAATCCGGTGATCGTAGCTGAGGGCGAGATACATCATCGGCCGTATCACAACGTTGCCCTCGACAGCCACAGGCCGATCCTGGATCGCGTGCATGCCGAGCACGCCACTTTGAGGAGGATTGACAATCGGCGTGGAGAGAAGCGACCCGTAGACCCCTCCGTTGCTGATTGTGAAGGTGCCTCCCTGGAGTTCGTCGGGCTTCAACTTGTTGTCGCGCGCACGGCGGCCAAAGTCGCCAATGGTCAATTCAATTTCCGCAAAACTCAGCCGCTCGGCATTGCGAAGGACCGGGACGACAAGGCCTTTCCCGCTGCCAATGGCGACGCCGATATCGAAGTAATTGTGGTAAACGATGTCGTTGCCCCGGATCTCCGCGTTGACCACTGGATACTGTTTCAGGGCATCGATGGCCGCTTTCACGAAAAACGACATGAAGCCCAGTTTCACGTTGTGCTTCTTGTGGAATCCTTCCCCATATTCCCGCCGCAGCTGGAGGATGGCGGACATGTCGACTTCGTTGAACGTGGTGAGCAGCGCGGCGTTGCGCTGTGCCTCAACGAGCCGTTCGGCGACGGTGCGGCGCAAACGGCTCATGGGAACAACTTCTTCGGGCCGCTCAGCCACGGTTTTGGTCTGCGGCTCGCGGGCAGGCTCTGACTCCACGGCTGTGTTTGACAGCGGCATTTCCTGCTCGTCCAACTGGCGTTGACTCCGGCTTTTTTCCTGCGGTGCCTCGCTGGTGGCTGCGCGCGGTGCTGGCGCCGGCGGCGCTGCGGGTGCGGGCTTCTCTGCTTTCGCAGGCGCCGTTTCCTCGCTCCGAGCCTGCACTTTTTCGGGAGTTGTCTTCGGCGGTCCTGTGAGGTCGGGAGCCTTTGCGGCTGCTTTCGACGGCGTGGCTTCAGCCTTTCCGTTTTCAAGATAGCCGATGACCTCGCCCACCTTCGCGACATCTCCCTTCTTCTTCAACATCCGGCTGATCGTTCCTGCCTCCGGCGACGACAATTCCACCGTCGCCTTTTCGCTTTCGAGCGTGACGATGGGATCATCCTTCTGGACGGCATCGCCTTCCTTTTTAAACCACTCGCCGATTTCCACTTCAGTGATCGACTCGCCGATTTCTGGAACTTTCAATTCGATGGACATAAATCAGTCGGTGAAGGCGCGCTTGATGATCTCGGCCTGTTCGTGTTTGTGGCGTTTGGCGGAGCCGGAAGCCGGGGTGGCGGCAGCGGCGCGCGCGATGGTTTTCAGCGGAAGACGGTCGAAGAGGCGCTCCCCGAAATGAATCTTCAGGTAATTTGCGGCGCCCATGTTTGCCGGCTCTTCCTGAACCCAGAGCACCTGGGTATTGTCGGCGTAGGGTGCCAGCGCCGTCTCGAGCGTCTCACGGCGAAGCGGGTAGAGTTGCTCGACGCGCAGGATTGCGACGTCCTCGTGCCGCGCCTCCGCCCTGTGTTCCTCCAGCTCGAAAAAGATTTTTCCCGTGCACAGCAGCACGCGGCGAATGTTCTCGGCAGGCTTTTGCAACGTGTCGGGAATAATCCGCTGGAATCCGCGCTCCGCAAGGTCTTCCAGCGAGGACACCACCTTCGGATGCCTCAGCAGGCTCTTGGGCGTCATGATCACCAGGGGCTTTCGCCATGAACGCAGCGCCTGTCGCCGCAGGCAATGGAAGTATTGGGCGGGCGTGGTGGGATAAACGACCTGGATGTTATCCTCAACGCTGAGCGCAAGAAATCGTTCAAGCCGCGCGCTTGAATGCTCAGGTCCCTGGCCTTCAAACCCGTGCGGCAACAGCAACGTGACGCCGCTGAGCTGGCCCCACTTGTCTTCGCCACTCGTGATGAACTGATCAACGATCGGCTGTGCCACATTCCAAAAATCCCCAAACTGCGCTTCCCAGATCACGATGCCTTCAGGGCAGTCCAGGCTGTACCCGTATTCAAACCCAAGCACGGCCGTCTCGGACAATGGGCTGTTGTAAATCTCGACGCTGGCCTGGCCGGCTGCAACATGCTGCAGCGGTGTGTACGTGTGTCCGTCCTGGTAATCGTGCAGGACCGCATGGCGATGACTGAAGGTTCCGCGCTCGCTGTCCTGTCCAGTCAATCGGACGCGGCATTTTTCCGCCGCCAGCGTTGCGATCGCAAGAGCTTCGGCCGCGGCCCAGTCGAGCGGATGTTCGCCCGTCATCATCAATTCGCGATTCTCAAACAACTTCTTCAGTTTGGGATGTAGGTGAAATTCGGGCGGCAGCTCGTTCAACGCCCGAAGCAATTGCACCAGCCTGTCCCGCGGCACCGCTGTCTGCGCTTCGTCGTCCGAGGGTTCAAGCCCTCCCCGGCATTTCCAACGCGTGATAATGGGCCGTCCGCCCTCCGCATCCTCCTTTTGCGATTGCGACAATTCTTTCTCCAGCACTTCCCTCCGCCGCGCGGCGATCTCGTCGGCTTCCTCGCGCGTGACGCCGCCCAGGCGCAGCAGATGCTCGAGATATCCTTCGCGGACGGGCTTGCGCTTGGCGATCGCGCGATAGAGCACGGGCTGTGTGAACGTGGGTTCGTCGCCCTCATTGTGTCCCAGGCGGCGGTATCCATACATGTTGATGACGACGTCGCGCTGGAATTCCCGGCGGAAATCCATGCCCAGCCGCACCACTTGTGCAACCGCCTCGGGATCCTCGCCATTCACGTGGAAGATCGGAATCTGCAGCATCTTGGCGACATCGCTCGCGTATTGTGAGGAACGCGCCTGTTCGGGGCCAGCGGTGAATCCAATCTGGTTGTTGACGATGACATGCAACGTTCCGCCTGTCCGAAAGCCGGGAACCTGGCTGAGGTTCAGGCTTTCCTGCACGATGCCTTCGCCTGCGAAGGCAGCGTCACCATGGATCAGCAGCGCCATGGCGTGGTTGCGATCGTGATCCTCGAGACAGTCCTGGCGCGCGCGCGCCCGGCCAAGGGCGACCGGATTCACGAACTCGAGATGGCTCGGGTTGAAGCACATCGCAAGGCGAAGTTTGTGGCCAGCCGCCGTCGTCCATTCAGAATCGTAACCGAGGTGGTATTTGACGTCGCCGCGCTGCGGGCGGGATTTCCAGTCGGTGTCGGAAAACTCGCGAAAAATCTGGCGCGGGCTCTTGCCCATCACATTGGCCAGCACGTTCAGCCGCCCGCGATGCGCCATGCCAACAACGACTTCATCAATGCCCTGGTCACCCGCCTTTTCGAGCGCGAGATCCAGGAGGGGGATCAGGCTTTCCGAGCCTTCCAGTGAAAAGCTTTTGGCGCCGACAAATTTCCTGCGGATGAATTCCTCGAACGTCACCGCGCCCGTCAGCCGCGTGAGAATGCGCAGCTGCTCCTCGCGCGTGAGCTGCAGCCGGTTCTCCGTTGTTTCCATTCGGCGCTGCAGCCATCTCCGCACACGCAAGTCGTCGATGTGCATGTACTGCACTCCGATGCTGCGGCAGTAGGTGTTTCGCAACCGCTCCAGGAGCGTTCCAAGTGTGAGCGCGCCGTCGTATTGGAAGGTTTCACTGTGAACCGGCAGGCTCATGTCCGCGTCCGTGAAGCCGAAAAATTCAGGCTCCAGTTCCGGCGGTGTCTCGATGGGCTGGCCGAGCGGATCCACGCGCGCGATGCGATGCCCTCGAACGCGGTACAGCCGGATCAAAAGGTAAATGCGGTCCTGCAACGCCGCCGTGTTGGGATCGGAAATTCGCGCCCGGCCGTTGCGCGCTGGGTTGGAAGGCGGATTGAAGATGCTCGCTGGCTGAAAGGTCGGGCCGAAATGCGGTTTTGGGAATCTCAGCTCATTCGCCGCGACCTTTGAAAAGTACTCGCGCCACTCCGATGAAACGGACTGGTGATCGCGCAGGTAATCCTCATAAAGGCTTTCAACGAAAGCGAGGTTCGTGGGGTTGGGAGACATGCTCATGGCTTACCGCTCGGCCTTTACTTGCAGCGTGGACACCACTTCCTTTACGTGTTCGGTATCCATCGCAAGTGCGACCGCTTTTCCGATATGATCCGCATTCGCCACACTGCCCGCAAGCGTTACAACACCCGCCGTCGTATTAACCGAAATGTCCCACGCCGAAAGATCGGGATCCCGCACGAGCTTCGCCTTGATCGCAGCTGTCGTCCGCGCGTCCTCGGTTGCGTCCGCGATCGCATCGCCTGCGCTGCTGGCGTTGCGTCGAATCACTTTTCCAGTGCGCTCCAGCTCGTCGCGGATGTCATCGCCCCTCAGGTTGAGCGACCCGATCCTTTCCTGCAGGGAGCTTCCCGCCGAACGAACGGCGGACTCAATTTCCTCGCCAGTGTTGCGCGCAGGGGAGCCCTGGGGCTGGCTTCGATAAAACCACACCGCGGTGGCGCCGATGGCGATTCCGATGATCAAGATGATAATTTTCACAATAGCCTCTCCCCGAAACCTACCGGGGAGAGCCCGGCCTAAAAATGGGGTGAGCACGCCACCAGTGCGGGTGGCCCGCGCCAGGTTTGAACACGCCAGAAAAGATTTGGAATCGCGGCTTGCTTCTTCACGGATTACGTGGCGTCTTTGCGCAGGGAGTTCGCAGGAGGATCAGAAAAACCCGAACATTTTTCCCGGAAAGCAATCGAAGGCATATGAATCGACGTTTCGTCGCGGCTTCGTTGGTTGTGATTCTGAGCTTCGTGCTCGGATGGGCGCTTGGAACAAAACGGGCGTCAGTCCGTTCAGCGGAACCTGCTTCCATCCTGGCTGGGGAGCAGACCGCCAGGACCCTTCCGCCCATTGCCGCTTTGGCCGCAACCAACCTCGATGAGTTCCGCCCTGGCCGCGTGATGTCGCTCGCAGAAGCCCAGGCCGCAATCGAAGCAGCCACGCGCAGCGGACGTGTCCGCCAGTTCGAACGCCTTCGCCAGGTTTCGGATTCCATTCAACCTGAGGATCTTCCTGGCCTCGTCGCTTATCTGGATCAGCCGCATCTTCGCCAGGCCCGGCCCGCGGCGGCGGGAGTGCTGCTCCCGCGCTGGGCCAAGTTCGATGTTACTGCGGCGATGCATCACGCCAACGCCCTGCCGAACTTCAATGAACGCAACCAGGCGATCGTTCATGTCCTGCGCGGCTGGGCTGAAGTGGATTCTACGGCAGCCATCGCATGGCATGCGAAGCTGCCCGAAGGGCCGTTAAAGAAACAGAGCGTATCAGCGCTGGCCGGGGTACTTGCCGAATCAGACCCGGAAGCGGCCATCAACATGACGGTCGCAGCGGGCGACGGACCTCGATGGGGCAACTCGGTCTATGAAGTGTTCAATGTCTGGGCGGCGCGCGACCCCGCCGCTGCCGCCCAACGGGTGCTGAGCCTTCCGTCCGGTTCCCAGCGGATGCAGGCGATCAGCGCCGTTGTCAGCGCGTGGGTCCTCATCGATTCCCAGGCGCCGTTGGCCTGGGCGCAACAACTCAGCGCCACCCCGGAGCGCAGCAGTGCGATCCACATGGTTGTGACACACCTTGCCGGAACCGATCCTGCCGCAGCCGCCGCGCTCGCCGCATCGCTGCCCGTGGGAACGACGCGCAACTCCGCCATGAACGCGGTTGCATCACAATGGGCGAGCATCGATGTCCGGGCTGCGCTGGCATGGGCCGAGCAGTTGCCTGACGGGAATACTCGAAGGGAAGCATTGAGCAGCGTTGGATTGCAATGGTCGCAGATTGACGCGAAAGCCGCTCTTGCGTGGGTGCAGAATCTGCCGGCAGGCGAACTGCGCAATCAGTTGGTGCAGCGCATCACGTCGAATCTTGCGTATCAAAATCCGCAGGTGGCGAAGGAATTTGCCGAGGCCATGCCTCCTGGCCGCCAGCGGAACCAGATCATTGGACAGATTGCCGGCGGACTGGCCCGGCAGAATGCCAGGGAAGCGCTGGATTGGGTGAATCAGATGGCGGAAGGTCCAGGCAAGCGGGATGCACTCCGCAACATCTCGTACCAGGTGGCGGAGCATGATGCGAAAGCGGCCGCTGAATTTGCCGCCACCCTGCCAGCGGGACAGATGCGAAACGAGTTCATGGTGAACGTGGCTTCGCAATGGGCGGGTTCCGATCCTGACAGCGCACTGGCGTGGGCGCAGCAACTGCCCGAAGGGCAGGCGAAGAAAAATGCCCTTTCCAGCGTCCTCTCGCGTTGGGCTGCAGCGGATCCCCAGGCGGCGCTGACACAGGTTCAAGCCATGCCTGAAGGCCGGCACCGCAGCGAACTGATCGGAACGATCGCTACTCAACTGGCACAGAACGATCGGCCAGCGGCCCTGAAGATGATTGAGGAACTGCGTGCCGGCCCTGAGCGCAATCGCGCTTTGCAGACGCTCGCGTCGAGCCTGTCCTATCAGGATCCACATGCCGCACTGGAGTTCGCCAACCTGCTGCCTGCCGGCCAGTCCCGAAATCAGGCAGTGGCGCAGATCGCAAACGGCCTCGCGCAGTATGATCCCAAAGGCGCGATGGAATGGATTGCATCGTTTCCTGAAGGCCGAATGAAGAGCGACGCGTTGCGGCAGGTTTCATGGCAATTGACGCAGGGGGATCCAGAGGCGGCTGCAGAGTTTGCCGTGACATTGCCGCCCGGGCAGCGCCGAAACGAATTCATAGGACAGCTTGCCAGCAGTTGGGCGAGTGCGAATTTGAACGGCGCGATTGAATGGGTGACGCAGCTGCCGGAAGGCAGCGCACGGCATCAGGCGTTCCAACAGATGAGTCATACGTGGGCGCAGGCCGATCCGAAGGGAGCAGCGGAATACGCCCAGAACATGCCTCCTGGAAGTTCCCGGGACAACCTGTTGGGCGCTGTGGCAAATCAGTGGGCGGAAACAGATCCTCAAAAGGCCCTCGAATGGGCGCGGAGTTTTCCCGACCAGCAGGGACAGAATAACGCTCTCAGCGGCGTGCTTGCCGGTTGGGCGCGGAACGCACCCGAAGAAGCGGCCCGTTACGTCGGCACACTCCCTCCTGGCCCCGCCCAGGAAAGCGCCACCTCACAAATATTGAGCCAGTGGAGCCAGTCCGAGCCGAATGCGGCGGCGAAATGGGTGGCTACGTTTCCCGATGGTAAGTCGAGGGACCAGGCGTTTCAGTCTGTTGCGGGGAACTGGGCGGACGCCGACCCGAATGGAGCCAGCGTTTGGCTCAAAACCCTGCCGATTGGAACGTCGCGGGAATCGGCGATCTCTGGCTTCGTTTCACGCCTCTCCTACAATTCGCCCGAGCTGGCGGCGCCATGGGTCGAAACCATGACGGACCCGAATCAACGATACAATCAAACGGAGAACCTGGCGCGGAATTGGATTCGCTCAGACCCCGCAGCCGCCGAAGCGTGGTTGCTTCAATCCTCCCTGCCAGCCGAACGGAAACAACGCCTGTTGCAATCCATGCCAGGCCATGGCGCCCACTAAGCGGCTCGGCTCTTCAGCTTATTGCGATTTGCCGTGAGGTAATCGAGATAGTCGCTCAGGCGATCCTTCATCTCTTTCCGCGGAACAATTGCGTCAATCAATCCGTGATCGAGGAGGAATTCGGCAGTCTGGAAACCCGGCGGCAGTTCCGCCTGGGTGGTGTCCTTGATCACGCGCGGACCCGCAAAGCCGATCATCGCGCCCGGCTCGGCCAGGATCAGGTCGCCCACACTCGCATAACTCGCCATGACACCCGCCATCGTGGGGTCAGTCAGGATGCTGATGTAGGGCAGGCGGGCTTGTGCGTGATACGCCAGCGCGCCACAGGTCTTGGCCATTTGCATGAGACTGAACATGCCTTCATACATGCGCGCGCCGCCGCTCGTGGAAATGATGATCAACGGCAATTCCTTTTCCGTGGCTTTCTCGATGAGCCGCGTGAGCTTCTCGCCAACGACCGATCCCATCGAACCGCCAAGAAAGCTGAAATCCATGATCCCGAGTGCAGCACGGTGGTCCTTCAACGTGCAGATGCCCGTGATGACGGCATCCTTCAGGCCTGTCGCCTTTTGATACTTCTCAAGCTTGGAAATGTAGGACGCTGCGCCCGTGAAGTTCAGGACGTCAACGCTCGTCATGTCAGCGTCGAGTTCCTCAAACGTGCACGTTTCGACAAGGGAATGAACGCGTTCGCGCGCGCCGATGGGAAAGTGATAATTGCAATGCGTGCAGACCTTCAGGTTTTCGTCGAGTTCCTTGTCGAAAACCATCGTGCTGCATTTTGGGCACTTGGTCCAAAGACCCTCAGGGATCTCTTTCTTGCGCGACTTCGAGCCGAGCTTCGGCTTCTTGATGAAATTGGTGTTCGTACTGGACGCGGGCGGCGGCGTCACAGCGGGTTCGCTGGTCTCGAGACCAAGGGTTTTCTTGATGAATGAAGTAGCCATGGGATGGATTGATTCAGGAACGCATGGAAGCGTTCCGGGAATTTCCGGCGATTGCGATGCGAGTAATGGCAGCGGTCATCATTAAAAAACGTTTCGATACTATCCGGGTCCACGAAGTTCCTGTCCAGACGCAATTGGGAAGGGCAGAGATTGTGGGCGCACATCAGATTTTGAGGGGGTGAGATGGAGCACTGATGCGCGAGTAATCAGTTGCGTAGGTGGTTCCAGGAGTTGGCGTGGGGAAAGAGCAGCCGCCAACGTTGGTA
>Ga0196970_1000494_pt1 | contig 44213 bp, 27 predicted proteins | sample S1v_513CmetaG_FD_148672 | JGI IMG/M metagenome (GOLD analysis project Ga0196970, IMG submission 148672) | Soil microbial communities from Anza Borrego desert, Southern California, United States - S1+v_5-13C | ecosystem: Environmental > Terrestrial > Soil > Desert | place: USA: California... | reverse complement strand
TCTTATCGGAACAAATCTGAAAGAACTACACACATCTTTTTTTCCAACCTCTAGGTGCACATCTACATCAACTGTATTTTCTATAATTACTGATTTAGCTGGATCATTTTTATCATAACAGGGCTTATGGATGCAAATTATTTTATCCATTAAATCTGGACACTTGGACGCAATATCAGCGTGGAGAGTTTGAATGCAAACGGGCTTATAGTCTAATTCATCTAATAGCTTTTCGATATTCAATAGTGAATTGAAGTGAAAATGCAGAATTTTGGGCTTGGATTTATTTATTAACAACGCCAGATCATCAATTTCCATTGGCAAATTAATATGGTATTGCTCCACGGGGCAACATTTCAGCAAATTGGATACAATTTTACTTATGGAATTTCTGGTATGATGATGAAAGGAAAGATGAAGAACATCCAGCATTTAAGACTCTCGTATTATAAACAGTCTTTTATTGTGCACTAAACGACAATCGTTGTAATCTTTAACAGATACATTGTCAAAGTGCTCCCTCAGCATAACTTTAGCTTTTGCTGCTTCTGCTGACATATAATTATCTACATATAAATTAGTTCCATTGTCATTCTGCACCACTTTCCATTTTCCAAGCCCTGTGAGAGCAGATATTTTAGAATATATTATCATGGGCACAACCAAGCCACCTTGACTATCCACAAGCCTCTCTCCGTACCGTCCGTTGATTGAAGAGGCATAATAGCCAGAGCGACCACATGCACATGCTCCCTTCTCCAAGGAAGAAATAGAGTCGTAATTAACATATCTTATAAATGGCATGCTTGTATTATAAAATGCAGTGCTACATAAGTACTTCTCTGATCCAATCTCAATGGTTTCAACAAATGCTCGCAAATGGTTGAAATGATAATTTCCACAGGAGCATTCATAAGCAGACAATCCACCGTCAGGTGAATGATAATAATCTCTATGAAAAAATCCACGGTCTTTTAAGAATTTCCGCATCTCAGGATAGACTTGTTCTGCACTCGTAATAATCTTGTGGTGATTTAGATTGATATGGTGTGATTCTGCATACTGAATAAAATCAATAATTATAGTAGGTGGTCCTATGATACACTTGTAATTCTTGTCAGCTAGGATACGAAGGGCGTTATCAAAAACGATAGATAAGTTTTTATGCTTCAAAAGTGACAAGCTCATCCAGTGGCATGGTGCTTCACTATACTTAACATCTATCTTAACCCGTTCATCAATTGGGATGTTTATATAGGCATCTCTATCTCCCTTAAGAGAGAATCCTAAAACCTTATCATCTCCGAAAAGATTGACGCCACATTCCTTTATTATGTACATGTACCAAAACTGCATACCAAGACATGTAAAATCATACGTGTTACTCTTGTATATAAACGGATCGCCAGTAGACCCAGAGCTACTGAACTGGAATGTGGTTTCTTTATCTGTTACTTTAGAATCAAAACCGCTGCCCCTCATTTCTCTTTTAGAAATAAAGGGAAATAATGAGAATGGTTTGCCTGAGTATTCCCCATAATAAGGAACGTTTTTACAGGCATAACCCACTATATTTTCAAGGCTTTTAGCTTGATATTTTTCGATCTCAGGAATGCTCCAAAATTGAGATTCCCACATATCAGCCGCATCCCCGAAACCTATAGGGGGTTCAAATATCCAGCGATTGTCTCTGCATGTAGCCATGCAGATTATATACGCTTAATGGAGACTAATTTGGCTCGATGGAGGTGTAATCTGCTTAGACAGTGATAATGCTGCACGTTCTTTTAGCTGCTGCAAAATATCTACAGGAATAGCCTCTGAGGAAAGTTCATCTATACCCTCATTAACAAACAAGTGGATTATTGCAGCAAATTCTGCCCACTCATGCTGCTCTTGCTCAACGCCTGCTGCGCCTTCGCCTGGAGCGTTCCATTTTGGATTCTCGTATGGCTGACCGTTTTCAATAAACCATTTTCTTTGCTCGATTAACTCATTAACCTTTTCTAGAAGAAGTTGCTTTACACTATTCTTAATTTCATTAGCTAGAACTCTCATAAATGATGCTTGCTTTTCTCTGTCCGTGTTAGCCATAATAGAGTTAGTAATATCGTTGTACATGGAAATCACTGTTCCATCAATAACCTTATTTTTCATACTCTTCCATAGTGAGCCAGCAGCAGCACGTCCGCCGAATGGTCTAATAGGAACATATCGCTGAGAAAAAATAGGATTACCCTTTGCGTCTTTTACTTCATCATGTGCTAATTGTTTCTTGTCATAAGGAATTTTAAGATAGCGCAAAATCTGAGGGGGAACTCTTACTGTTTCTACAGCCTCACTTTCGAAGCCGCTCTTTCCAACATCAGTAAATCCTCTTACGCACATGTAGAATGCCAACAGGGTTTTAAAAGCGGCACCACTTTGAACAACCTTTTTTGTATACTTTCCTTGCTCAGCATCAAAATTATAATCGAACTTTCCGAATAAATTATTTAGATTCTCTGTTATTCTTTGCGATAACTGTTTGGCATCAGCGATAACATGCTGTCCTAAATATTGCTGATCTGCCTTGTTAATTCTCACATCGTAAAGCTCATCGAATGCCTGTGCGCCAGTTTCAGCAATATCAAACACACTTTTCAAGATGAATTCCGATTCTTCTTGAAGATTAATGTCGTGTCTTTTGCCTTGCCCAGCGAAATAGTGATGGACGTTTCTAACTCCAGGGTCATAATTTCCTGGATGATCCAATGGTAGCAAATCTGTTCTATGGATTTCATTATTTGGGTGACGATATTTCAAGTCTCCAGATTCGGAATCATATTCGGTAGCTCCCCAATATTCCACGATTTGCTGAGCAGCTACTACAAACATCAATGTTCCTAAGCCTTGTACAAATCTACCCTCAAAAGTAGAGGGATCAACAGGGAGACTGTTTGCTCCCATATAGTGATCAACGCCTTTATTCTTTTGATTCATATAGCGATACGACTGATTATTAGGATCAGCCATATATTGCTTTAATTCTTCGATGTGACCTTTATAAATTCCATTTGCGTTATCCATAATAACAGCCATAACGCGATCCACAACTTCTCGTGCATCGACTTCTTCATCAACCTCTTGAGGCTTCATATAGCTTTTACTACGACGCTTATAGAGGTTCGTCTTGGTTGTTTTCAGGGTAACAGGATTTGATAAATAGCGGCTTCTTAAGAAGTCAGGAATAGATGAATGGTTTAGCCACTTATCCAAACTCGCTGGAAGAGTAAAAAAGTGAGATACAGCAACATGAGCAAGTTTTTCCGCATACTTGATAAACAAAGTAGCTAAAACAATATCTTGATCTTTTGCGTTATTGCTTTGGAGGGCTTGCTTAAACTCGACTTCAGGATTCCACTCTTTATTATATAAGCGGCTATCGATAGGAGATAATGCTTGTCCAGTTTCAGGGCGAAGAGTTTTCCATGGAATACGATCCTTAAACGGATCACCTTCAGTCTCATAATTAGAATCACCTAGGAACTTGCGCTGCTTTTCTTGCTTGACTTCTTCTACATCTTCAACAAACTGAGCGAATCTTGCAACGCTTGTTGGGCGTAACATTACATCAAATAAGTCAGCAAACTCTTTATTACCAGCAGCAGCAGCTATTTTCTTTAGGCGAGATGCCTTTTGTACGTACTTGGCATAGACGACCTGTTGATCACTCATTTATATCTCCCAAACATTGCATGATGTCACATGCATATTTGGATTAAATGGCGATCAAATCCTTTTTCACTAATAAAAATGAGGGAGTCAATACTGACTCCCTCATTTGCTATTATTCTTTTACTGCATCATTCAATCTACGATTATATTCGTTCAAGAGTTGACCCAAAAATACTTCGGATTTATACCTTGAATGGTGGTCAATATCTTCGTTGCGCTTAATCTCTTCTAAGATTTCAGTCATAACGCAATAGAGATTCTTGTCGGCAATGGCGTCTTTTTTAACGTGATTAGTCATTCTACCATCTACATCTTGTTCAAAGTAAGGTGCGAAAATATGCTCTCTTGATTCAACTGGAAGACATTTGAGACCAGAATTGAGATATCGCATTACTTCCTGATTTAGCGGAGTGGCGTTAAGCCTCTCAAATCTCTCGTTTGTTAAATTGTTATTGCCTTCAAAATTACTCATCCGCTTAAGAATTCTCTTCTTGAGAATTTCAGGATTTTCAGAAGGATTAATCTTAACATAACCATCTTCTACAGGAGAAATAAGTCCAGCATCTGTGCTGTTTCTATGTAGGTATGTACCGATAGTAATTGGCAAACTTTTGTATATCTCACCGTTAATAACGTCAACACCAACCTTATAGCTGTCGTCATCTGCGCCGTTTACGATATTTTGATCATCCGCTAGTGTTACACGTAGGAACTTTGGCGTTAATACAATCTTCTGAACATTTTCAACATTTGTGGAGTCGGCTAGAGTTTCTAAAAACTCTGTGTGGTTGAGATTCTTTTTAATTCCCTTGCCTCCACTCTTAAATAAAGAGTACGCCTTACCGTTCATAAGCCTAACTACGTAAGCTGCTCCTGGATTTGCCTGAAAGACAGTATTGAGGTCATTCACAACGTTCTCCATTGGAAGAACTTCTTCATTTTTGCGAGGCAACTTAGTAATAGCGAATAAAGAATCAACGAAAGTTTCCCACATTGGATACTCTTGACCTGTAATCGTTACCGAGTTCTCGTTAATAGTCATTTCGTTAGCTGTAATGACTAGATCATCATACTGTCTTGAAGAGATATAATCATAAGCCTGATCGTAGCTATGAAACTCTACTTGTTCTACTTTATCTACATTAAACATAATTTAATTACCTTATTCGTATATATTTATTTAAACCATGAAAGGAATTGCTTGAAAAAAAGATTAATTTATAGGATTATGCCTTTCGTTAATTTGCTAAAAATAGCTAATATAAGAACACTAAAAGCGCTTAATTCCCAGTGGTATAAGCTTGCTTTTAAAGTTGTTCCATATGTTAAGCCATATAATAAAACTCCAGAAGGAAAGCTCATGTTGCATGATCCAGAAGATAAGGCGACCACAATTGCTATTCGCCGTGGTAATGATGTATACGTAGGCGAATTTATGGAAGGTGAATTTATTCACGATCTACTCGCTCACAGTTTAATCAACGCTGGGATCATGAAATATTCTCGTGATGGAGAAGATGGCTTTCTGCTAAAAAGTGGAGGATTCGTCAACAGAAGGGAAGCTCAATACTTCTTCAATTTCAAAACTAGTGAAGAAGCTTTTGGCGACGAACAACAAAAAGAGGATTTACACAGGGGTACAGCTTAAGTCTGCATCTTTAACCACTACGCACAAGAACAACTGCTCAATGCCTTCGATTAATTCAGGCGGAATCTTAGATATAGATTCAGCGTTATCTACAAACATCGGAATATTCTTCTCGCTTTTATTGCGTAGGAATTTCGCTATCTCCATACTGCACAGCATCTTTTCGCTATAAGATAGCCTTCTGTATGGTTTCTCATCAAAGAAAATATCAAAGCATTCTTCTGTTTCTCCGTTTTTCTTGGCTCGTTCTAGGACCATTGAGCATCTTTTAAGCTCATTTTTCAAATAATCAGCCTTAACTTCAACCGCTTTTCTAAATATACCTAGAGATGGAGACATGGCAGCACATACTGATTCCAATTCTGAGTATTGAATTTGAAGTTCTCCAATACTCTTATTCAAATAAGCAAGTCTGTTTTTACGCTGATTCTGCTGGGTCTCAAAGGGAGACACAGATGATGTCAACTGCTCCTTAAGTTGCACTAGTCTATTAAACTCATTCTCTAGCCGCGCTTTTTCTGCGCTATCTGCATAAGCCTGCTTGTTGTGTTGTTCAATTTCCTGAAGTCGCTGATGCTGTTTTTCTGTAAGGATTTGCCGAATCTGCGTAACTTTAGAGTTGTGCTCCCTGGCTTTCTCAAGCTCTTTTTGCTGATATTCAGCAATGTGTGCACGATGCTCTTCCGTGATTGAAGAATAACAAATTGGGCACGATTCATTAGTTGATAAATCGACAAATGACGGTTCGCTCATAAAGCTGACTGAATTTAACATTGTTAAAATCTCAACATTAGCAGCGTCAGCCTGCACAGATATTAAAGGCTGAACAACAAGCTCAGAGAGTCGCTGGTCTAGCACTTTAAGAGCTTCTTCAATTTTATATAACTCTTCGTTTTTATTAAGCTCGAATTGTTTTCTCGTAGCTGTTTCGGCTACATCTTGCTGCTGAAGAATCTGAATCTCGTGCCTATGTTCGCCAATAATGCGCTCCGTGTCATTGCGCATTTTATTTAGTCGTTTATAATCATTTGGTTGGTGAATCTGTATTTCATATTTATCAATTAATGATTCATCGGCAAAGCCTCTAAATAAACCCACCATATCAACGATGGGAGAGTATTTTAGAAATAATGCTCTTCTTTCTCGTGCATCCAAAAGATCATTAAAATAAATGAGATTAAACATGCTTAAAAAGAAGTCAGGCTCACCCACTATGGCGTTAATGTCAGATTGAGTACATTCTTCTCGACCATCAAGCTCTATCTGTTGGCTTTGCTTGCTCTTAGTCCGCTTTAGTACATGATTGTTTCCATAATCATCTCTGAATCCCAACTCAACTGTTGCCTCATCGGATAAGACGTTAATCAAATCGTCATTTCGACGCACTTCGCCATTGTAGCTTGTGCCGAATAAGCAAAATACAATTGCTTCCCCAATAGAGGTTTTCCCCTTCCCGTTATCACCAAGAATATGGTTTTTTGCACCAAATTCGAAACGCCTAGTTTCTTGGGCATTTTTGAATCCAGTAATTTCCAAATAATTAAATTTCAATAGTGATCTCCGTTTAAAGGTTCTACGATTGATACCAATCAATTAAAGCAGTATTCATAGCAGCGTATAAAATATATACATCATTAGCATAGAGAGATTATATGAGCAATAAGTTTCGATGGACTGTGCGAAAAGTGCAGTTTGTCGTAGAAAATGGAGAGCGGGTGCCACTTGGACCCATTTGGTTTAATGACCTAAAGTGCTGGATTGGAGCACACGGCATTAACGAGAAACAAATGCATCATCAGTATACATTAGAGCAGCTTGAAACATCAAAAAGCTTCCAGCAGGCTCTTGAGATGGGCTGGCTTGAGACTATCGATAAGTATATTCCAGAAGATGGAGCATCGCCTGATTTGTCAGAAATCAAACAGCAGATGAATGATTTATTTGGTTTGGTTAAACAGATGGCAAGTCAAACACCACAAATAGTGGAAGCCCCTGTAGATAATGCTTTATTACAAAAAATATTGGATAAAGTGTCGTCATCTATTGAGCCGATAAAGCCTAAATCAAACCGAACTGCACAAGAAGCCGCATTAAAAATTAGAGAGAAGATGGAAGTTAAAAAAGAATCCAACTTCAATAGTCTAGGCAACAAAACCACCGTAAACGTGGATGTTGACAAACTTGCAGATGCCCTTAATGATTTGCCACTAGATGATGATGAATAGCGTATACAATATATAAATTAATTAACTTTAGGAGTTAAAAAGAATGTCAGAAACGTATGGAAAAGGGCTTGATGTCGGTACATCACGCTTGGTTGCAATGTGGAGAGAGGGGGATAATCCCAACCCTGTCAAGAACGATTTTAGAGATTGTTATCTTGAACTTGCAGACGAAGATATGGAATTCATTAAGTCTCAAGGTAAAATGAAGCTTGCTTGTATTAATGATCGCTATTTTGCTCTTGGCGAAGATGCTCTCGTAATTGCGAATCTACTTAAGCAGACAGTGAAGCGTCCAATGGCTAAGGGGATTCTTAATCCTGTAGATGATGATGCATATGATATTCTAGAAGAGCTTATTGGAAAGATTCTTGGCGAACCTCGCTATCCAGGTGAAGTTTGCGTAGCCTCTATTCCTGCTGACTCTTCAGACGGTGAAATTAGCACCATCATTCACAAGTCTGCTGTAAAGCAGATCATTCAGAAGCTAGGATATACATTTAAGCCGATCAATGAAGGCTTCGCTACCTTGCTTGCTCTTGGTCCAACAGCCGAAAAGGATGGAGAAACAATTCCATTCACAGGTATTGCTTTGAGCTTTGGCGGTGGTATGTGTAACCTTTGTCTCGCCTATAGATCAAAGGAAATTAAAACTCTTTCTACTGCGGAAAGCGGTGACTGGGTTGATGAAAACGTAGCACGTGGTTTCGTTAATGTTAAGCCAAATCAAGTTACGAAGTTCAAAGAAGATTATTTTAAGTTTGGCAAAGTATATACAGATGCTGAAATCGAAGCATTTGGCTATAAGACACCAGAGCGTAAGAAATATTTCAAGAAGATGATGATGACACTTGAGCAGATTTATGAAAATCTGATTGAGAACACCATTAATAATTTTACAACACTTCTAGCTGGTGAAGATATTGACGTGCCTCTAGAGATTGTGATTTCTGGCGGAACTTCAAGTCCTGAAGGATTCGAAAAGAAGTTTGAGGAAGTACTTCGGGAAATGGAAGATGAATTCCCAATTCAGATTTCTAATGTCAGAAAGTCTAATGATACATTGGTATCTACTGCTACAGGTGCTTTAGTGTGGGCGATGAATCACGAAAGGAAAAAGCAGGCAGCTTCGGGAACAGTTAAAGAGGCTCCTGTTACACCAGAGGTAACAGAGACCCCTGAATCCTAAAACCTTTTTATGGGGGAACATATGGCAGGTTATTGCGAAATAAGCGATGTAGTTCAATTGCTCCCAGCCAATATTGCACAGAGAATAAATGATCCCAATGAGTTTGATAAACCCATTGACGACACCGCTATTGAGATGTACATCGAGAATGCGAGTGACCTCATTGATGCTGCAATAAGTGAGCTATATGTTACCCCTTTAAAAAAGATTAAAGAACCAAGTAGAGGAGTGCACCCAGATACTCCCGATACAAATATCACATATCCTAAGCCAATTAGGTTGGCTACTGCACAATTATCTGCTGCTATGATTTTTGAGAAATTGTTTTCTCAAGACTCTGATCCTAATAGCATGCCTAAATATTCTGAACAATACAGAAAAGACGCCTACAAGATCGTTAATGACGTTCGTGCAGGCGCTATTTTTATTAAGGGTCAGACGCAGACAGGGTGGCGTTATCTCCGCCCAGAGTCGCTTAACGTTAATAAGCTTCCTATTGATTTTAAAGAATGGGATAACGGAAGGTAAAATTGGCTGATTATTCTGATATGTTTAGAGACTTCTCTGAAGAGTTAAAAGAAATTGCAGATACAGCCAAAGAAGCGACAGAAGAAGGTGTTATAAAATTTAATTCTACTTCTGTATACAAATCCTCAATTTGGAAAGACCCAGAAACAGCCAGATTGATGCGTACATTTACTCCTAAAGAATGGGAAGAACTGACGCCTCAAGAGAAGAAGGAATATGAGGATGAAGAGCCGAAAAGATTAGCTATAATCCGTGCTCAGCAAGCGGAGCAATTAATTAAGGAAAAGGTCCAGAAAGCTTTGGACGTTTTTAACAGCTAATGATAAATGTTTCTGATGCCCTAAAAAATAGAATATCTAACTTCATGCGTGCAAATACTGCCTTAAGAGTAAGTTATACTGCGGGAACCAACCCTGCTGAGCTTTGGGTGGAAGATGCTAAGTATTTTCATATTGCTTTTGCGATGAGAAATGAGCCTCAATATAAAATTCAGGTTGGTAACTCGCAATATAGGGTTAAAGTTATTAGCGTAAATCTAGAAGAAAACTCTATACGACTAGAAGAGCCGCTTAATGTAGATTTGCCAATTGGCACCAAGATATTTAGAGCGCCTAACTATGATTGGGTGGGCAAGGTTATGATTGGCGATCCGCCTGTTTTGGCTTCTGGAGATTATCCGTGTATATGTATTGTTCCAGAGTCAAAAAAGCATAGCTGGCAAACAATCAGTTATCCTGGAACTCAGGAGCATATGACCTATAGTATTATAACTCATATTCTTATGGATAATGACTTTGAGAAAAAAGAAAGGACTATCCAGCGAATTACTGAAGATTTGGAAGATTTATTAAATGCTGATCTTCATCTTGCTATTCCCGACAGAGAACGAGAAGGAGATAACAGGCTTTATAATTCCTTGGTAGAAAGCGTTGAATATGGATACAGCTATAAAGGAAAGCAGTTTTTACGCTCATCTAAGATTAGCTGGTTTGGCGACGAGTTCTGGATAAAAAGAGCCATTGTAATGGATCGTGATTTAACGTCATTTGATTAATTTTTCTTGATCAAAGGGAAAGGATAATTTCGTACCGAAAAGAATTACTGTAGAACGAGAGCTACGTTTGGAGGATATAAATGTCAATTGTCTGGAATAATGCGAACAAGACCCTAATGGGTTGGAACCAGATTGTTCGTGTAGATGGCAGACCTGTTAAAGTGTCTGAGTTCAGTGTTGGTGTTCAGCAAGAATACGAAGTGCCCGATCTAGTATCAGGCGTTGTAGATAGAATGACTTGGAGCAAAAGCACTATTAAAGTTGGTGGTCGTATTAGAGCGCCGCTCACAAGTTCTTTTGGTCAGACGATTGTAGCCAAAGCTCTCGCTACCGCTGAAGGAAATGGTTTATTTACCGTAACATCAGATGTTCACGGAACAATGCAATGTATGGTTAATACGCTCACAATTAGTGTTGAAGCAGAGCGTCCAATCGAAGTTACTGCTGAATTATTTGGAAGATTAGCATCTTCAACCCTCATTTCTTCAAGCACTGATGGTCTTGAGGAAGCTACAACAGTAGCAGGCGGACTTGTAGACGGTAACACAAATACAAGTGGTATCGTAACTGAGCAGATTCCAATGTTCGATAGAGTGCTTGTAGATAGCGCATTCTTCCCGACAGGAGACTGTCACGATCTTCTTATGACAGGAATGACCTTTACACTTAATAATAATCTGGTTAGAAACTATGTTCTTGGTTGTGGAGATTATTCAAGCTTGGATGCGTTCAGTATTTCTGCTGGACAGAGAAAGTTTGAAGGTCAGGCTACATTCCAGTCAGGTACAACGGGTCAGATTGCTTACGTTAGAAACGTAGGTGTTGGTCCTGCTCCATCAAGCAGCTATTTGTTAAACTTTGCTAATATCATCAGAGTTTCTGGAAGCAATTACCGCGCACTTTGGAGTGCTGCTCCTCCTACCCTAAACACAGGCAAAGTGCAGACCGAACTTAAATTTGACTTAATCGCTACTCAGCCTGGATTAGGCATAGAAGCAGTATAATTAGGAGATAAACATGGCACATTCAAAAGTGAACGTACAGATTATCAAGCAGCTTGATAGATTTGCTAAAATTAAACAAATTTATGCTTCTGTTGCTGAAGGAACAAAGTTCTGGACGCTAGTGGATGACTCTCAAGATGAGAATTATGAGAACAAGGTTATTGGTTCTGATATGACTGCCTTGGACACCGCTCTAAATACTGCAAGCGTAGGTTCTTTAGCTGGAGCATGGTTTAATAGTCACAATACTTATTTTAACTCTGATCTTAGCGTTTCGGGACTAACAGGATATTTGGATAGCCTACACTTAAGAGTTAATGAGGATTTTGCAGAAAGTTATTTTGAGTACTATGGCGCTCGCCTTGATCCTAAATATATATTTGCTGATCAAGACAAAGATGCTAATATTCTTATGTCTTTTGATAATACAGAATCAACAAAAACATCTACTCTTCCTACTTCTTTAAATTCAAGATTTGGTAACTCGCCTTTGGGCATTAAAGTAACTTCTGCTCCAACTGTAGACGTTGTGTTTGATATCACAGTTAAGAATAGCGCAGGAACAACATTTCAGTTTACTGATGTGACTCTTGAAGCTACTGCTGATAGCGATGGGTATTTGTATGGTTATAACCCAACCGCTGGGGTTTACGGAACTGGATATGAGACTTCTTCTGACTTCTTCGATATTTTCTACAAGACCAGCAACACTGCCAAATTCCCTATTATCATAGGCGAAACAACTCTTGATCCTGGCTCTAGCGCTTCAGTATCGGCTGGTTCGACAACTATTACATTAGTTGATAACAATGGCGGTAACTTGACTGGATTCGCAACAAATACTTACGCACTAATCGTAGATACAACAAATCCAGACAACTTTGACGAAGATGATTCAGATTTTAACTCCGATGTATACAGAATGGAGTATATTAAGATTACACAGGTAGTCGGAAACACATTAACTCTTGCTAATGGACTCAAACATAGCTATAGCTCAGCCACAGCAAAAGTATATCCTTGCTTTCACTCAGTTTCAGCTTTCGCATTCAGCGCAAGCAATACAAACACTTCTGATGGAGAGTTTGCAGTTGTTCCTGTTTCAGATCGTGAGCCATCACTTTTTTAAGGTATTAAGGAGAATAACACATGTCATATTCTAAGGTTGAAGTACAATTTCTAAAGCAGACTGATAAGTTTGCTGCTGTGAAACAGCTTTATGCTTCTGTTTCTGAGGGAACCACTTTCTGGAGATTGGCTGACGCAGCTAATGACGAAACTTACGAAAACAGAGTTAAGAATAGTAATCTTACAAACATGGACATCAACTTTAGTGATGGAAATCTTGGAACAGTTGCTACTACTTGGATCAATGATCATAACAACTATTTTAATAGTGTTTTAGGTATTGCTAATGTACCAACTTACTTAGAAGACAAGCATCTTAGAGTAAATCAGGACTTTGCCGAAGTTTATTTCGAAGCACTTGACACAAGACTTGATCCCGCTCTAATTTTCCCTGATGGCACTAAAGAAGAAAACCAGCTTGCTACTATGACATGTCTCGCAGGTCCGACTTACTCCAAGACCATTGGTGGCTCTGCTACTGGCACAACCAAGACCCTTAATACAAATTTTGGGGATACTCGCTTTGGATTCAAGGTGGATGAGGCAATTTCTGGCGGAACAAAAGAATTAAGTCTTGATTTCACCCTTGGTAACGCTTCAGGCGATACTTTTTCTTTCTCTGATATCGTAATTGATGGAGATGCTACTACAGCAGGCTTAACCTATGTCATTGGCGAGTGTTCTTTTACCGCTGATGCTGGAGATACTTCGATCACAGTAACTATTCCATCAAGCCCTGTAGATTACAGTGCAATGGATTTAGCTGACATGGGATATAGTGTAGGTTCTTATGTAGTACTTAGTCGCCCTGTAGGTTATACTTATAGCGCAGGCGTAAATACAGATGATACAGATGAACAAACAACTTTTGATACTGTCGAGTATGCCCTTATTACAGCGGTAGATGAAACTGAGAATTCTATCACCTTAAGTGCAGCTTTAAGACATCACTATATCGCTGGGAGTAAAGTGGCTCCTACCTTTAATAAGGTAACTGCTTTTCTTGAAAGCGCTACTGGAGTATCTGATGCAACATCAGGCAGCGTAACTCTTCTTCCTGTAAACGACAGAAGCGCAACGCTTACTCCTTAATCTATAAAAGAAAGGTAACACATGAGCATTTTTTTAGATGAAAGCTCAGGGGATAAATATGTCTACGTCACTGTATATTATTTTACGTATAATATAGACGAGGATAATCAAAACCTTATAGTTTTCGACAGGGAGGAACATGTCCCTGATGAAATGAAAGATCAAGCGAAGAAGTTGCGAGCAAGGTTTATCAAACCTGATTTTACAACTGCTAATGAATTAGCAAAAGAATCTATAGCTCACACTTCTGATGGCAAGATATACCAAAGCCCCCCGCTATATAAAGAAAATACGTTAAGAACAATGCTTAAGCGCATTGAGACAGACACGCATTCTATTGATATTAGTGATGAAAACTACGGCAATATTAATATTGCGCTGGCTGATGGGATATTTGAAGCCTTTAATCGCATATATCTAAATCCAAATCTTACTTTGGATGAACTACGCGAAAAAATGACATAGTATGTCACCCCGAAGGAGTATCTATGAGTTCCCTTTTTGACGATTCTTCGTCACTAGACCTATCTGGTCGATTCCCAAGTGATAAATATACGATCTTGAGAATTCCATACGTAAGCGTAATTACGCCAGATAGAATTATTATTCAAACACTAAAGCCTAATGAAGTAAAAGAAATCGAAGAGATGCATATAAAGTATGCAACAGCAGTTTTTCATAAGCTTAACTGGTCGTCAAAGAATGATCTTATGAGGATTTCTCAAAAATTCGACCTAAATACATGGAAGTTTGGTGTGGATTTTGAAGCCTACATCAAAAATGTAATGGAACGCCATCTTGTTGTTATTATTGATGAAGACACCAAGCAAGAAAAAGTTGGGAGTGCAGAGCTTCTAAAACAACTAGATAAAGAATTTGTTAATGGCTTAATTCAAAGATTCTTAGATGAATCTAATGCCGACAGCATGGATGAAGTAGAAGAAATGATTCTTAGAAAAGATATCCACTCTTATTATGCTTACTGGAGAAAACTGTACAGCGGAAATAGGCTTGATCAACTATCCATTGTCGGCAAAGAGCCTCCAATGTGCCCATCTATTATTATTGAATCTGAGATGGCAGAGAAGTACGGATGGTCATTAGAATATATCCGAACACTTTCCCCAAGAGATATTAAAGCTCTTCAAATTGCAAACGATCAGAAAGTAGTTGCTGATTTTGAATCCAATCCTGAAAATAGAGAAGTCGGAATTGCGGGAATTGGCGGCGGAATAGGAAATACATTCGCAAGTAACGGCGAAGTTTATAGAAAACTCTCCGCAAAAGAGCAAGAAGAATTAATGAATGAACAGCCAGATGTGCATTTTGCGCAGGCTGAGACTCCGCAAGAGGCTTCAGAAACAGTCGTAGAGCAGCCTGTAGTTAATACAGAAGGTCCAGAGGGTCAACCATCCATGATTGAACAATTTATCAAGCAGAGGCAAATTAAACGGCTTTAATCGTCTAAGAGCTTTGCAATCCCCCAAAACAATCCTAATACTACAACAAAACCCAACACTAACATAAAGTAGTATGAGAACTCATAGCCCTTAAAATCAAATAGGTCCATAACCCAGCCCCACAAAAGACTATAAACTACACAAAAAATAATGGGTGCAAAGATCATTGTAAAACATCCTGGACTATCATCTAATGACATTGTAATATTTTCCTTTCGATATGAACTACAAGCAATCAGTGTGCCATATTTTATATGGCGTATACTTTATATAAAAAGAGGTAACAAAAATGGATTTTGAATTACTACAACAAGACACTAAATTAATCAAAGATTCCTTCAAGACTTTCGTATGTAAGGAACTTGATTCTGTGTTTTATGGAGATGATAAAGAAACAATTATCAGCCGAATGAAGCTATCAGACCATAACGGGCTTACGGCAGAGGAATTAGAAAAAATTATTGAGAATATTAAAGATGAAGACTTACATCAGGTAGAACTTTCATTTCAAAAACCTGACTTTAGAACTAATACTTTAATTCTTTCTCAAGCATTTGAAACTTCTCTAGATGGAAAAATGAAAGCGGATACTATCGCTTATAATAGAGCTAGAATTTTCTTCCTGGTTAAGGGGTGGAGTCTGACAAGCAAAGGCAAGCCATTGCCTGTTACTGTTGATAACATCAATAAGCTACATCCGAATGTCATTGATGCAATTTTAGAGAAGTTAAATAAGAACATACCTCATTATTTTGGCAGTATTGCCTCGTAATAACAGAAGGAGCACATGGCTGATAATATTGAATCACTAACCGAAAGACTGGAGCAATTAGAAAGAGGTTCGCTTAAGCTTTCTGAACAGATGAGTACTCTGTCAGGATCAGTGCAATCGTTTTCTAATGCGCTGCCTCATGCTAAAAATACTGTTGATGGGTTGGTTGGTTCACTTGGTAAGCTCTATGAAGTAACGCTTAAAACACAGCGTTCAATGGAGCTTACTGGAAGCTCTGTGCAGCAATATCAACAATCTCTTGATCGTCTACATTCATCTACAAATTTATCGGTAGAAAGTTCTGCACGTCTCTTTTCTACTTTAGAAAAGGGGTTTGTTGGCTTAAGAAATGCAGATAGTTTATCTAACTTCATTGAGAATGTACATGAGCTTGGGCTAACAGCAGAAAATACCGAAGAGATATTAAACAGCGCCTCTAGAGCGCAATCGAAGTACGTTGACATTATTGATAGAATTAATAATGGAGGCGGCTTAAGTATTTCTGAACGTTTAAGTCTTGATCCTCAGGTTGCTAAGAATATGGATCAGCTAGCCTTGTCAATGAAGGGTGTTATGCAGGCAAATCCTGAACAAAATGAGTTCATGACAAGCATGCAGAATATTAAGAAAATTGTTGAAGACCTGCAAGTAACAACCCAAAAGGCTTTGACCCCTCTTTTGCAAGGCTTTGAAAAAGTTGCTGGATTTGTGTCGTCTACATTTTCTCCTATAGTCAAAACTCTAGGAGCATTATTAGGTAATAATACTTTTGGTCCTGCTCTTTCAGGATTGATGGCTATTGGAATCACCATGGGTACTGTAAAAGGTGCTTCCATAGCCTTGCGCAATACCTTTAAACTCCAATCAGATTCAATGAAAGAAAACGCAGTTTCAGCAACTCTTGCAAAAAATGCGCTTGATGCTGAAGCTGCTTCTGAAGTTAAAAAAACTGCTATTGCCAAAATGACCGCTAGTGCTATTGATGGAGAAACATTAGCACATAATAGAAATGCTACTGCTGCTGGTTCGTCTGCTGCAACTAGTGGCAGGTGGGGAAGATTTAAGGGCGGTGCCAAGAACTTTCTAAAGGGTGGCGGAGGCGCTATGATGGGCACGATGGCTTTATCTGTCGGCGGCGGTCTGCTTGGAGGTATGCTGCAAAAAGGTTACGAAAAGCCTGAGGTTCAGGAAGATGGTAGCGTTAGTGGGCATGGATATGACGCTGGGCATATGGTGGGTGGTGCATTAAATACTGCCGCAATGGGAGCAAGCATTGGAATGCTATTTGGTCCTATTGGTGCCGCTGTTGGTGGTGCTGCTGGAGCTTTGGTCGGTTTAGGAACAGCCTTTTACGAACAGTCAGAAAATATTAAAAAAGCAGAACTTGCAAAAAGTATATTTGACCTTGATCAAAAAGTAAAACAGGCAGCGGCGGAATTTGACGCCAAAATTGGCTCTGCTGTTGGCGGAACATACAACGCTGGATCAAATAAGTTTGAAGGCGAAAAAGATTTCAATAGCATTATGGGCTTGATTGAAGGTCAAGCCAAGAGTGCTGTTCAGCCCCTTCAGTTAAAGTATAATAAGCTTGCTGAAGAAGACCCTGAATCCGAAGAAGCGAAAGCTGCTTTAAAACAATTGCAAGAAGCTCAAGTATATGCGACTGATACTCAAGCTCAATATTTAAAAGCATCTGCCTTAGTAGCAGAAGATATGCGTGCCAAAGAACAAATGGCTCAAGCTAATATCGAGCGTTTACGTTCTGGTTCTGAAGGCGCTGGAAGAATTGGAGATATTGCTAAATCAAACCTTGACGCTAATACCGCGTCGAAGCAATATCAAGAGCAAGCCAGCTTCTTAAAGCAAGAGGGCATTGAGCAAGATAAGCTTGTAAAGAATGCGCAAAGACGCATTGAAATGGCAAAGCAACAAAAAGAAGAAGCTGCGAAGATTACTGACGAAGGCAAGAGAGCTTTAGCTATTGCCGAAGCTGTTAAAGAAGAAGAATATGCTCGTGGTCAATTACTATCAGCCAATGCTAAAAAGATTGAAAGTATGAATCAGGCTCTCGAAAAGCAAATGGAAGCCAGAAGCGTTGGGGCTGATGTTGCAGCTAAAGAAGCTGGAGTTGCTAAGAGTTTGGCTGAAGCAGAAGAAGCACTTTCTAGCGAGACTCGTATGGGTATGGGCGCTACTTATGATGCCAAGGTTAAGAGTTATCAAACTACTGTTAATGAGGTAGGAGCGCTTAAAGAAAAAGTTAAAGCTGAGCAAGAGAATTTAGCTATGTTGCAGCGTGAAGCCAGAATGTCTACCGATCCAGTATTAAAAGAGCAGGCATTGGCGAAAGTTAAAGCCCAAACACTCAAGGTTCAGGAAGCAAAAGTTGTTGCTGTTCAAAAAGAAACTGAAGCTATGCAAAAGCTTAATCAGCTTCGCGATTCTTACATCAATGCGCTAGAAGAAACCTCTCTTGGCGGCTTGGATATGAGCATAAATCCAACCCAAGATGCTGGACTTGTATACTTTATGACTGGTCCAAGTGGAAATTACGGACATCATCTCGTTGGTGGTGGTGGAAACCAAAGAGGAATTCCTGGAAACACAATGGCTTCTGGAGCAACTGGAAACTCTTGGTTTACCAATAACTCTGGAAACCCCCAAGCTCGCGGAGCATACGGCGGTGTTCCACAAGCACCTCCAGGAACTCTTGCTCAGCCAGTAGCAGGAACAGCAGCTACTACACAAGGAATTCCTGTGTTTGATAGCGGCGGTATTTCAAATACTCCTGGATATTATTATGCTGGTGTTCCTGAAGCTCACGTGCCGCTATCAAGTGGAGCAATACCCGTTAGATTATCTGGCGGTGGTGGGTCTACCCATGTTACAGTGCATGGAGTTTGTGAAGGATGCAGAAAATCCGAAATCATGAGTACTGCAAATGCTGCGAATTCATCTCTTACTTCTAAGAGTATGCTCTTTGGTGTCGGTGCAAGTGTATAATATATAAATGGCAATAGCACGCAGGACATTTACATGGAAAGCAAAACCAGACAATCCCAATGAATCTAAACCCCTAAGATGGACGTTTAGGATATGGATTTATCGTGGACGATTTGGACGGTTTGAGGCATGGAATGAAGGAGATGGGGAAGAGCATCAGATTGGCAACTTCCCTACCAGAGGAGCAAGAAGCTATGCTTTTACAAAAATCACTCTTGATGGCAGAACCGTATTTTCTAATGGTGAACAACTGCCAAATGATTATATTGATGGCATATCTCTTAGTCCAGATCAGGGCATAATTAAAGTCTTATTTAAAGCTAGTGCGCCTGTTACAAAGAACTCAGTCATAACGTACACAATTGCACAGCAAAGCGTTTGGATTCCATGGCTTTGGTATAAGTTTAGACCAGAGTTTTTATATCATGAACAAAAAGGGATGCTTGATCCCGCTGCCACGCCAGCGAGCGCTATCGCCATTTCTCAAGATTTAGATATGGATATAAATGTTCCTAATACTGGAATTATTGGGTTAATATCTTTAAGCGGCGGTGTTGTTGGTCTTTCCTTCGGCGTTGCAATCTCTGAAATGCTTGCTGCAAGCAACTTCTCTCTCGATGGGTATGGCTTTTTGCGTCTCATTAACTATGAAGATGGAGCGTTAGATTCCGCAGACATTGATCAAGGCGCAATCATAAGGCAAGGTCCGAAACCTGTGCTTGGATATAAATATTGGATTGGCTGGTACGTGGTAAGCTTAAACGCATTTAATCCCCTGCCAGGACTTGACTTATCTTTAATAATGCCTGGGGCGGCTATAACGGTTGAATATCAGCTATTAAAATATCAAAAGATGCTTACAGATGAATTGTATCAAACATGCTTGTATCCATTCATACTCGTTGGAAACCCCATAGGAAACGATGGCAATCCTGCTCAAACACCTCTCGATTATAGGCGAGATATATTCTTGCGTGAAGTAAGTCCCAATACCCCTAGGCTAATTGATAGGCTGGTTCATATAAGTACGCAATCTGCGGGAACATTAACCAGACCTGAGCAACGAGTGTTCGTTCCTACTTATAGTGAATTCGAGAGCATTGTTGATGAATATAATTTTATCAATCCTAAGATTAAAGTTGGCAAACTGGTCAGGCTTCATGGAGTTAAATTCAAAAGCAAGCACAGTATTGAGACTTTATTAGGTCGTCCTTACGGAAGAGGCAATGATCCTATTGTAGGCTTATATGAAATGGAAATCAATAAGGAATTACCCAACAATCTTGCTTTTATAGAATCTCTTAAAGAGAGGTTCCCTTTGCATGATGATGCTACAGAAAAAGATTCTATTGATTATGCAGCAGCAAATACTCGCATATTTGTTCTTGTTGAAGATCAAGCGGCTTCTGATTTAGATGAAATTAATACATCGGATTTTTACAGTCTTGGCGGGAAGATGATGAATCCCGCCTTTCTTTACGCTGCAAAAGCTTTTAATGGAGCACGCCTTGTGCCTAATCCAGATAAAAGTATATTTAATGTACTTGACATGGATTACGTACCTGATCCCAACTATACTGGCGATTCACTCATGGCTGAAGGAGATTATCCTAAATGGACATCCATATCGAAAGATATAGTGGAGCTTTTATTACACTTTAGAGGTAATCCATATGCGTGGGTAATTGTTGTGCGCGGAAGAGGAGCAACGGCTGAAGAAGAAGCTACCAAAGATGCATACAGCGATTACATCATGAAAGCTCCAGAAAAACCTTGGGAGATAAAACTTCTCCCTAAAGAGGCTAAGCCTGGGGTTACTGATTATGATCTATCGAGCATTCGTCCTGTTCCACTTATTTCACTTAGCGGGTTTAGAAGCACAGTAGCAGGAACTCCTGAGATAGATAGACCTGTTCAGGTTACAATTACATATAGCGAAGATGGGGAAAACTTCAAGATTCTAACTAAGAAATTAATACTTCCTCATAATCCTAAATTTACTTACAGATACAATGATGAATTTCTTGCGCCCTTAGTTAAGGGTGACATCGATGATACTAGTGGTAATGTAGAGTTCTTGTATATGAATTATCCTGAGGGCGGCTTTTCAAGACGTTATAGAGGCACCAACAATCAATCTTTCAGACTCCCTATTTTGCAAATTCCTATGGACCCTCAAGAAGGTTCGGGATTTCCTCTTAAAAGCGATAATTTTGCGTTGCAAGTCATTAGAGATGGACAAGTTTATCCATATCAGGCTGACCCAAATGATCCTTTCTCTCCTCATCCAACATTACCTGGATGGGTTCCTATTTATGAGGATGGAATGTTTGTAGGAATAAGGTTAAATCAAGCTTATTCTGAAGATACAGAATCGCATATACATTATGTTAGAATTATTAATATTTCAGCGAAGGACGTTACAAGAGTTTCTGTTAATCCATTAAAGCGTGCAAAGAAAATTGCAATTACCCACAATGGACCAGTAGCTCTTGCTATTGCGCTTAACCAAGAAACTTCAGACGAGATCACAAATTTAGAAGCTGTTGGAATTTCACGAATTACTCCTACTAAAAATCAGTACCAGGAATTGGTTCCAGGAAGAGGCTTAAAGGTATACAGTGGACATGGAATATCCTTCCAGCCATCAGACAGTGCAGACAATCAAGCCAGAGCAGGAAGAGTGCAAGGAGCATTAAATTTTCCTTTTGCAGAAATTGATGCATTCGGAGAAAACGCGCTACCAGAAGAGGACGCCCCAGAAGCAAACGGCGTTTCCTCTGTAGGTCATGGAGCAGAAATTCTAGCTGAAACAACAATGGGTATTTCAGCAAATAATTCAGATAAAATATTAAGCTTTTACACAAGCACCATACTTGCTGAAGAAGGCACTGTTGATGACATTAAAATAAGTGCATTTTACGATAGATTGAAGGATGAACATGTAGTTATATATACAAAAGGGGATAACCGCATGTATGTTAAAAGTTCCAATATGGAGTGGGCTGAGCCTTATTTTTTTAGAGCCGCTCTTGCTAATTCTCAGTTTAAGGATGGATTCGCTCTTCATTATGCAAATCATAAATACGAAAAGCCTATTTATCTTGGCTTTGATGCTCCTATATCTGAAGCTTTAATTCAATCTGTCCAAACCTCTGCTGGAGAAATTACGGGTAGGCTTTCAGATGGTTCACAAGTGACATGCGCATCAGAGACAAAGAGACTTGTGCTAACATTTAATGCTCCTGGAAATACCAATCTTTTAGTTCAAAGCATAAGGGTATCTTTGGGAAATGGAGCGACTGCTAACGTTACAAAAATTCCAGACTATCCCAACAATCTTGCCGATACCATCTTCTGTAAATTAGTTTATGCAACGCAGGAAAATGCCGCAGAAGAATTAACTTATGGATTCACTAAGTCACTAGGATACGTAGAGCCTAAATATTTCTTTTTGACTGCCCCAAAAGATAGTGCAGATTTTTCACTTTGCTTATTAGAATGTCCTATTATAGAAAATCCCGCCTATATAGCGGTAGAAATTATTGTACCTGATGGCTTGTCAGCGGAAGAATTTGCCATATATTCAGCGACAGTAGCTAAGGCTAAAATAAGCACCAACTGTCAGGTCAGAATTGTAAAAGAAGATCAAGTTCAGGCTGGCGTGTCAGCAGCAATGCTGCGAAACAACGCAAATGAAACTTTTGTTTTTTATGAAACCAAGAAATTATTTAATGATGATGGTGAACTTTTAGCCGATCTTGAAGAGGGTCATATAACTAGCATGCAGGTAGTTTCTAGTACTGACGGTCTCAAGCGCTGGATTAGTCCAAAAATGAGACAAGGAGAAGTGGTTACTGTTGATGCGCAGGCGATTACTCAAGAAAAGGAACGACTAGCAGAAGCGGGTTATAATAGTGTTCAGATAGACGCTTTTGTACGGTCTCAAAGACGTTGGGATAGACCTTTAAATATTAGCACGTTGGCAAGTCCTGCATTTATCTTTGATAATATGTCCGATAGTATATTGATTTTTGGCTTTACTGGACCAAAGGATAATGGTGATCTTATTATGTGGCAGATTCATGAAGCTGTAATGGCTCCAGCAGTCACATTTAAAGAAATAGAAGATGTAAATCTTGGGGGATTGTCCTTCACTTCTATGGACTTGGAAAACAAGGTTAATAAATCTAATACCGTTGCAAGAGGAATTCCTCATCAGACCGTGGCTGTTTCATTTACAAGTTCTAAGAATATCTTCGTAATGTATGAAGCAACCGATGGTATTCTTAAAACTATGTTTAGTACTGATAAGGGATACAGTTGGCAGGAATCTAAAATTGAATTATTTAAACCTGATGCTTATTTTAACAACGTAAGTAATGTTTACGTAATGCCAAATCATCAAACCGAAGACTTTAGATTCTTTGGTCTTGTCAAAGATGATAGCATTACTGGGTTTAAGTTATATACATATGTGTTGCCTCAATCATATTTTACATTATCTGATCCAGTGGAAATAGAGCAGACTCAGGCTCTTGTAGATAAATTGCCTAAAACCCTTGTTGTAGGAGATGCAAACGCTATTCCAGAAGTTGAACTTACCACCCCAATAAAGACAAGAATTGGCAACGCCTATAAGACTCAAGGCGGCTATATCAATCTTCCTCCATATACAAGATTGTCAGATTTAAATCTAGCAACTGGCGGCAAGGAGATTATTGCTAAAGATGAGAACATAAGAGTTAAGCATACTGTTGCCGCCTATGTTGACCCATATGGAAAAATCAGGGTTTATTATCTTAATAGTCAAATGAGAATTGCGTGCAAAATCTCAGAAGATGGCGGATTTACTTGGAAAACCGACTATGGAGTTTAATGCATGAATAATGGTTTTGTAGGATATCCCGTTGCTAAAGTAGAATTGGGTTTTGGACAAATAGGTGGGTTTTCTCCCTCTGAAGTTGGTGCGGATTTCCATGCCCTTTCGTTATCGAGTCATCTTGGAGAAAAGGCTGGAAATCTACAGAATCTTATTTTTGATGCCTCAGGAGAATGCTTTTATAGAAAGATTAACTGGGTTAATAGAAATAACTATCTTAAAGGTTCAGGTGTAGAGATAGCACCTGAAGCTCCTTTGTATGAAGATTCAGACCCTATTCTAGAAACCAAGAGAAGAAGTTTCACTCCCATTCCTCACTATGGACAGAAAGCCTTTAATGGAGCAAGTGAAGAGCAGCAGCATGATGTCTTTATGCTGCCTGATGTCTCAAACTCTTATCCCACCAACTATAATGGACCAAAATGGGCACATACGCCTATATCTACAACAAGCATTGCTGGTGATAACACTATCACTAAGGTTCAGTGGCTCACTCAAAGCGAAGGAACTCCAGGTATTGGGTGGGCTTTAAGACAAGAAGCTCCAAACTTTAGAAACCAAGCATTCTGGGTCGATGTACGCGCTGCAAAACCTTTGCCCCCATACACTGATCCTACTTCTGGAAATTATAAAACCGCACTCGATCCATATGCAGGGAGTTATTTTTCTATAGTAATTGGAGGCTCCATTAACGCAACACACGACAAAAATGGAGCTATAGTATCAATTGACAAGGGCAACATGAATCCTACAAATAGCTACACTATTGTTTTCCCGATTAATGATTATCCTTTTATTATTGATAATAATAGATGGTTTAGACGCCTCCAAAAGGTTGGTTTTCATATGCCTTCTTTCGCGCAGGATGAATTCGCTAGAATTATAGGCGAATCTACTCTTTCAGTAGCCAGTTATGATTCTTGGCTTATCTCCCCAGAAAAATTTGAAGGGAGAGGATTTCAGATTTCTTTAATGATGATAAAGAATAGAATCTTTATCAGAAGTAGTTTTAGTCAAGATGCGTGGATTTTCCCAGATGCATTCGTAGAATTTATTCCTGGAAGGGAAGAGCCAGAACAAGAAAATCCTAATGTAGCTACTCCAGGCGCTCATGACGCTGTATATAATGATCGACTTCAGGCTGATAAGAGTGAATGCAGCGGCTCTATCGGGTTTTCTATTGAACCTATCCCAATTGAGATTAGAGGAAGAGGTTTTGTCTGCAATTTAAATTTTAACCCAATGGAATTTGATCAAGGAGAAGCATATCTCGATCTACCAGAAATGAGCTATGGCAAAGACCAACAAGTAAATTATTTCTATGCTGATAATGATGGCAACGTTGCTGAAACTATAGATAAATTTGCACTGCCATCGAGCAATGCTGGGCAACTTTATAACTATGGTATTGATTTTGAACCGCTATGGGGATGCACTCACATGGGGCTACCACCACAATGTATAGATGCAATTCCATCTCCAGGCTTTCCAAGATCAGCCCTTGGTCATTTTGGTAGCAACGGATTAGTTACAACCGCAGGTAACTCTGAAATGGCTGCTTTAAGCAATATTACTAAATATAGAATTGTTTTTAAAAGTATTAAAGGTGTATCGCACATGCTTGGATTTGAAGATAAATCAAGCGCAGCTTATAGGACTGCAATCTTTTTTAGAATCAAATTTAAAGGTAATACTAATTTTACCAGAAATCCAACTTGGGTTGATATAACACCTCATGTGATGGCTATTAATCATAGCATTAAACAAACATCTAACTGGACATTTTTGGAAAAATCATTTCAGATTAAATGCTTAATTCCAAAAACAACTGATACTGCGCCTTATCCTATTAGAGATAGAGAATCTGTTGGCGGATTGTCTTGGAATAGAATAGCTACAAACCCTTGTTTGATAAGGGTTTGGATGGGAATACGAGGCAATGGAGTTCCGCCTTATATGGACACCATGGCAGGAAATCCTCATGATGTATACTTTACAGGTATATCTTTGGGTGGAAATAAATCAGAGACAGCAGAGCGCGATACTCTTACTTTGCAATGTAAAGACTTTACGCATGTATTAGAAAAGAATCTACTCTTTGGTAATGTTGTTTTTGATGGAATGTCACTTCCTTATGCTATTGGTCATTGTTTGGAAAAATCAGGATTCAAAGTATTTGCGAGTGGAGCCAATGGAGCTAGTTCAGATTTTGTAATAACGCAACGTGCAGTAGCAGATCAAATCTATAACAAGACACTCCCTGATTCAGGAAGATTCTCGGCTCCATTATTAAGACTGCCAAAAGGCACAAGACTTTTAGAGGCTATCAAGCAATTCACGCAAAGATTTCTCTACGTGTTTGGAACAGACAGATACGGAAGATTCGTTCTTGATGTCCCCCCATCAGGAAGTCCTACTGGAAGTACCGCAGGCGCAATTGAAGCTCGTTATTCGGATACAAACAGCCTGCCGCATCATCCTTTATTAACCTTCTATAGTAAGCCAAGTGACGCTCAAGGAAATTATCATAATCTTCTTTTGGGAGAGAAAACAATTAGAAGTGATGTCAACAGCAGAGCGACATCCGTTCATATTGAAACAGTTGACAAATACAGTGGCGCAAGAGAAATTGTTAGTGATGGTAGCATTAGCTCAATAATTGATCCTTTTTCAGAAGATTTTATCGGTTTTATGCAGCCTTCATTCTCACAAAGATCAGCTTTGGGTGGAAGGGCAGAGGCAAAAAGAATGGTTGGTATGCAAAAAAGATTAGCCTCTAAGCCTTCAAGAACATGCAGTATTCAAATTTACGGAAGAAAAGATATACAACCATTAGAGATAATGAAGGTAGATAACAACAATTACAGAATTATGGAAGTATCAGGAACAATGTCTCTTGATGGAGTTCCTAGCTGGAAGATGCAGGTCACTGGTGAAAACAGGGGCTTTTTTAATGCAGATGTAGATACTTCTCTGCCAGATCAAAATTCATAGTATAATAGAGGTATAGAATGAACATTAATCATTTCGATAGTAACCTAAAAGGCATTATTGAAACTATGGTAAAAGAAGTAGTAAGCGAAATCCCTAATAGAGAAATCGTTTATCCTCAGCATGGCAAAAAAGTCCCTATAGATAGAAATTTATTACACAGCGTAGAATGGATCGGGTCCACAGATGAGCTTGGACCAACGATTTCAACAGACTAAGGTAGATAATGGCAGACCAATCATCGTTTTTTAATACACCAATACTTAGAATGCCGTATATCGGCAAAGCTAATCAAAGGGTCACTCCTGAGATTGAGAGACAGCGTTTTACCACTCTTGATGTTCAGCTAGAAGCCCTGTTTTCTGTATTGGGTAACGGTGTCATTACAGGATGGAATATTTCTTCAAATCCGCCTTTGAATCCCGATGGATCGCAACCTGAGCCAGCACCTCTAACTGTATACATTTCTCCAGGAAGAGGTCATGTAAATAGCATGGCTGCTGAGACTTATACTTGGTCTACAATCGGAAATTTAACCGATGGTTCAAGTATTTTTCCTGGCATTAACTATATTTACGCAGCGACTTCTGAGAATACACCTGTAACTAAAGAGACAATTTTTTTTGTAACCAACAGTGCGCTTACTCAAGATAATATCATATTACTCGGCATAGTGACAGTTATTGATGGAGAAGTCACAATTGACTCAAGTGGCAAAGTTGATATAGGATTTCTTAGTATATTACTTTCTTCTTTAGCAGCACACAGACATGGTAAAGATGGTATTTCCGCAGTAGATTTAGCTTCTGAAGTTAAGGGTTTCTTGGACTCTCTTCACATTGGAGACATTCCAGCAGAAAGAATAACTTCTGGCACCATTGATCCTGCACGATTCTTTTTAGAGCATGCGAGCTTATTGAATGCTGGCTCATTACCTCATGAAGATTTAGACTCAATAGTAGAAGTTCTCCAAAAAGGAAACAGAAGACTTTTTGGGGATATTACGGCAACCAATTTAATGCAATTGGTTATGGCTACTAAGCAAACCATAACAACTGTTGATAGATTCTTTAGAAATTTAATTATCATAATTCCAGGAAATGACAACAATACTTTTTTAGGTGTGAATTCGTTTCTTGACGAAAAATCTATCATTCCTAAAAACCTATATGATCTTGATTCGGATATATCCGAAACAGTTAACCCTCTAAACAGCGAAGTGGTTGTTTTTAACAACGATGCCGCTATTGCAGACTTTAACGAAGGTTATATTACTGGTGTATTATCTGGAGGAATTTCAATCCACGAAAGAGATATCGATACTCTTGCAGAATTTACGAGAGGAAATTATGATGACTCTAGAGTTTCTATTAGTGTTTATTCTTCAGTAGATAATCCATATGTATATGGCTATGGATTTGGGTATGGAGAAGGTTTAGATTTCTTTGATGTTTTTGGCATAGCTTCAGAAGAACTAGATATGTATGGGTATGGTGTTCATACTGGATATGGCTTAACAGTCTTTGAATCGGATTTTTCAGGCAGCTATGGATATGGTTACGGTTATGAATATATAGAAGGCGGAGGTCAACTCCCAGGACATGTTAACGTTACGTTAATTAGAGGCGTAGCAGATGTTACCCTTGATACTACGATTGACTATCCTGCTGATTTTACTGAAAATCAGACAGCAGCAGACGCTGCAAATACAGACAACCTAGATATTTATAATCAATTAATTGAGCGATTTAAATATAATTTTCCTGATTCTGGGCTTGGGTCCGCTGGGATAGCCAGTTTTGAAAATCCACGCTTGCTATACAACTTCAATACTGAAGAAGATAGCGAATCTGACAAATGGGATTGGACTGAGTACGATACATTTTTGATTCGTTTTAAACCTCTTTCTGAAGGCGCTGTTTCTTCTTATATTTTTGATAGAAACTGGTATTTTGTAGCAGTATCAGAAGTATCTGTTGATGGCATCGCTACAGAAATAGAAAGTGACCCTATCGAAATTATTGGCATGCAAGATGGGGATATTCTTGTTTTAGATGAAGCTTCGGAAGATTTTGATAATGTAATATCAATCGATATAAGCTCTATTGGTCCAGTTGATTTTGACAAAAGTAAAGTAAAGCGTTTTAAACTTTATACCGATCCTGATGAAATTCGCGAGATCAGCGAAGATACTGAGGCAATTGAATGGGATGTATACATTTCTTCCCTCAGTCTGGGTGGACATTCACTTTACTCATCTGACGATACCGTAAACAAGGTAGATAAGCTTTATTTCATCATTCCGGCAATCCCCGCCGCTCACTTGGAATATATAAGTTGGCTGGCAGATGAGCCTACTGATTCTAGGGTATTGATTTATATTAAAACAGTAGACATAAATACAGACACATCTGGACTGGATGGATTCACGTTATTAGAGTCATTGGGGGATGCTGGATTTGGCTCTCCTTATATGAATAAATCTAGAGGCGGAGACAGTGCACGTCCTAGTGGGTCTACTATGACTGAAGCTAATGGCACTCATATTGAAGTGAAAGTAGTATTGCAACCATCGACAGATGGTTTATTTGCCCCAACACTTCATGCTATCAATATTAAGTATAGCATAGTAGGGGCAGATGAAGTAATTACTTTTGATACTGATGAGCAATTTGATTTGGTTGAAGAAAATGTAAGAAGAATAAATATTTCTTTAAATAGTGATTCTCAGCTAGAGATTAAAAATAGTTCCGAAATTCGCTCAAGAAGATATGGCACTTCTGCAACATTCCAAGAGCTAAAAAATATTAACGGAATTTATAGTCCGATAACTCATGTAAATAACACTGGAAATAACCTTCCCCGAACTTTATATCAGTACTTGGACAATTCATTGCCTGCTGGATTCTCTGGAGTGTCAGCAGTAAAAAGACTATCGGATCAACGAATAGTATTAGCTGACACAGCAAATCACCGCATTGTTGTACTTAATAAAAGCACAAACGAGATGGAGTGGGGTCTTTATGGAACATCAGTATACAACAACACAGATGTCGTGGCAGAATTGTACCCTGTATTTGCTCATTATAATGATAATAATTCGACATTATATGTCGGATTTACCCATGTCATTAATTCAAACATAAATATCTCTAAGTGGTATTTAGTTGATAATGATTCTTATATTACTTTAAATAACAGCGCTACAGACGGAGACTCTGTTTCTATAATCAATGCTAACGGAATTGGAGGAGCAGTTGGCGGGGGTGTGGTTGCAATCACTTTCGGCTCTAAAACTTTAGCTAAGTATGAATCTCTTTCTGGCGGCATTAGCTTAAGTATTGACTCTTCAACAGTTAGTTCTGCTGCAACCTCTGCTAAAAGAATCAGTTCATTTAACAATATTCCTGTAGAAAAATATAACATATATTATGGCGACATCTCTAACCCTATTGATATCAAAGTAGACGCAGATGATAATCTAATTATTGCTCAAGCCCTTAATTCAGATAGCTCTCGCGATGCGCAAGCTATTTTTAAGATAAGTTTAAATAACCCAAATACCTATATTTACAACTACAAGACTGCATCAGATGGAGTTGCTTTTGGATTTGATTCGATTTACTGTGGCTCAGTAGAGGAGATTTTAAGTGACTCAGGAAGTATAGAATTACTAGTGGCTGATGTTAATAACCAACGTGTTATTAGATTTGCTCAGGACGGAGGAACCATAATTTGGCAACTCAATACAGACTCAACTGGAGGTAAAGCATCTATCCCACAGAATCTCTATCCATCCTGTGCTACGCGAGGTGATAATGGAGCATTCTACATCACACTAGTAGATAAATCTACTGGCAAGAATAGCAAAGTCATTGAAGTAACAAATGATTTTGTCTTAACCAAAACCATTCTTGATGGAATCGTCAGAAACCCTTGTGATGTACATTATATTGAAGGGAAGCTGTTGATATCAACATAAAATATGTACACAACATACGATAAAGACGGAAATATAACATCCATATTACATGGAAATATTAAATTAAAAGATAATATAGATTCATATATTACAATTCCTGGAAATATTGAATTATCAGAAGAAACTCGTGTTAACATAACATCTCTGGAACTTGAAAATATCACCATTATAAATGGTGGAGTTTACGAGATTAACGAAGCAACTGAAAACGAGATATTCGATCTTGAAAAAATATAACAGGAGACACCATATGGACAATATAGTTGTTCTCGACACCAGTGTTCTGGTATCGGACTCCCACTCTCTTTTCTCATTCCCAAAGCAGGGCGTCTATATACCGATGACTGTAATTAATGAGTTAGACGGTTTAAAGAAGCGTTCTGATGACGTAGGAAGAAATGCGAGAGAAGTCATCAAAACTTTAGAACTTTTAAGCAAAGACGGAAGCCTAAGTAAGGGCATCAAGCTTGAAAACAAATCGGTTCTAAAAATTGTACCAGAAGAAAAAACAAAAGACAAAGATGCGAAAAATGATGATGCAATCATCAATGCTGCGGTAGCTGTCAAGAAAAAAACTGGTGTTGAGCCAGTGCTTGTTACTCAAGACCTCAACATGAGAGTCAAGGCAAGAGTTCTTGGTTTAACGGCTACCGCTTTTGATTATGTAGAAGATCGAGAAATTACAGAAGACCTTTACTCAGGAGTAATGGAGCTTCTATTATCTCCTGATGATATCGAAGAATTTTATATGAACGACAAAATTACAGTTGATGAGAGGGAAAATCTTTATCCTAATCAGATTGTAATTATGAAAGCCAATAATGGTTCCAAAAGTTCTGCAATTGGCATACATAAGGGAAAAGGGTTCATACAAAGAATTAATGAGTATAAAAAAGTATGCGGTATTAAGCCAAAAAATAAAGAGCAGCAATTCGCTCTTCAACTACTTATGAATGAAGATGTTCAGCTTGTAACGCTATTTGGCAATGCAGGAACTGGTAAGACTTTAATAGCACTTGCAGCCGCGCTACAGCAGTTAGAAGACGGTGTATACGACAGAATCATTATCACCAAACCAATGGTTCCAGTAGGAAGAGATATCGGCTTTCTTCCAGGTAGCAAAGAAGAGAAGTTAGCTCCTTGGATGGGTTCAATTGATGACAATCTAAGATTCCTACTTGACGATAGGGAATATGATAAACTTATGGCTGAAAATAAGATCGTATTTGAAGCTCTTTCACTCTTCAGAGGACGGTCTTTACCTCACTCTTTCATCCTTGTAGATGAAAGTCAGAATACTAACAAGGTAGAAGCCAAAACAATCGTTACAAGAGCAGGCGAAGGCAGCAAGGTTGTAATGACTGCTGACGTTGATCAGATTGATAATCCATATGTAGATTCAATGACGAATGGCGCGTCACATGTGGTTGAGAAGCTCAAAATAGAACCACTTGTAGGTCATATCACTCTAATTAAGGGTGAGCGTAGCGCTTTGGCTACAATGGCTGCAAAAGTATTGTAATAAGATTACAAATGAAACAAAAAGAGAGGGAATAAATCCCTCTCTTTTTGTTTTTAAGGGTATAATAGAGACATGAATATAATTTGGTCATGTCCATTAGATGTATCAGGCTATTCCCAATGTGGTAGAGATTATACATTATGTCTTGATCACATTGGGTGTAATGTTAAGTACGAAACGCCTGTTGTAAGTTCTTTGCTTGATGGTCTTGGGATTGATTTTGAACTTAAAAATAAATTGCAAACGCTCATCGACAAGAAGTTTGAGAGTGCGCATGTAAGAGTATCCCATTCTGTTCCAGACAGATTTGTTATTGATAAAAAGGCTACTCTGAACATTGGATATACAGTAGTTGAAACAGAAAAAATACCTGATGGTTGGGCTTTTCTTTGCAATAAGATGGACGCAATCTTTACTGCTAGTGCATTTTGTAGAGATATATTAGTCAAAAATGGAGTGACAGTACCCGTTTTTGTAATTCCCCATTGTCACAACATCAAAGAGTATTCCGAAGTTAATTCATATAATATCGGAAACAGAAAGGCGTTTAATTTTCTCTTCATGGCAGACATGACGCCTCGCAAAGGCTGGAAGCATTTAGTTAAGGCATATTGCGAATCTTTTTCTCCTGAAGATAATGTTTCGCTTACATTCAAAGTTTACTATCATGATTTCTCAGAAAAATCAAAACAACGCTGCAAAAATGCGATAAGGGAGGTGGCTGATGTCCTCGGCTTTCAACTCAATGATAACACGGCTCCATTTTACTTTTATGGAGATTGCTTGCCTAATAAGTGCATCCCAAGATTTATTAATTCCTTCGATGCTATTGTTTCTCCACATAGCGGAGAGGGGTGGGGTCTAGTATGCTCGCAGGCAATGATGTTAGGGAAACCCGTGATTGCAACTGAGTACTCAGGAAACCTAGAATTTATGAATCACGATAATTCATTCTTAGTTCCGATTAAAGGCTTTGAAAAAGTGCCTGATGATATGGTTAGAATTAACTCTAATTATGCCAATCAAGAATGGGCAGTAATTGATCCTGAGGAACTTGGACATACTATGAGGCAACTATATATTGATTCACACAACGCTGCCGATATTGGCATAAAAGGTCAGCAACATATGCATAAGAATTTCACTTATGAGCCAGTGGGAAACCAAATCAAAGATGCCATTGAAATATTGTTAAAGATGAAAGAGACTAAAAAATGAAAAAAGTAAGTGTTATAATTCCAGTTTACCACGCGCCTTCTTGGTTTGATTTTTGCCTGGATTGCGTTGACAAAACCGAAAATAGGGACGAGTTAGAAGTTATTGTAGTGTGCAATAGTAAAAACATGTCTATTAAAAACATAATTGATAACCATAGAGTTGATCAGGTTTTAGATATGGACGTAAATCTTGGCACTGGTGCAGCGTTTAATGAAGGCGCATTAGCTAGTACTTGCCCATACATTTGTTTTTTGCACACTGATAGCTTTGTTATGCCTTCAACTTTCAAGGATTTACTGTCATCTTTGCTTGATCTTAGAGTAAGTGATTCCAATATTATCGGAACTATTCCAGTTACCAACTATGCAATGGAACACAGTCTTCTTCATGATAATGAATTAATTAAAAGATATACAGAATTCAAGCCTTCCAATAAAGCACTTCATTCCAAAGCAGATATTCTCAATATCCTTGGGGAGTTTTATGAGAACAAGGAAAATCCTTATCAAGGAATGGTTGACTTTTCTGCTAAAATTAAGACAAAGAATGCACACTTATATAATATTTTAATTGAGATATCTCATTACTGTTTAATGCTTGATAAAAATGCATTCTTTAACCTAGGGATGTTTGATATAGACTTTTATCCAATTGGCTATTTTGAAAAGCTATTTTATGAAAATGCCTTACGGACAGAACAAGAAATTCATTTGTGCAAAAGTATATACGTACACCATAACGGGAACACTACGTCTGATACGTTTGGATTTGACCACGCTGCTATTTTAGAGCAAAGTAAAGAGCTATTTGCTAAGAAAAAGAAAGCTTTACAAGAACTTGAGATGGAGCAATTAAGTTCCGTACTTGAGGCAAAAAAGAGAAATCAGCTAGAGAAATTCTCTAAAATCACCAGCAGTCAACCTGCTGATAAGAACCTAAATAGTGCTCTTTTTATTAGACATGGAGGCGTCGGTGATATTATTATGACTTTGCCCTTCATTAAAGATTTAAAGGCTAAAAATCCAGAATGCAAAATTAGCTATATGGCACATCCTCAGCATAGAGATTTACTAGAATCAATTGATGAAATTTACTCATTTATTGAAACAGAGGATATTCCATCGTTTGAAAACTGGCAGGATTTAATTATAAAAAATCGGGGCTTTAGCTTGTTTTTTGACATTATTTATGATTGGACATTTTATGCAGAAGTTAGTGAATCAGCAAAGGAAAAATCCAGAATTGACATATTTGCAGAAAAATACGGCACGTTACCACCCATTGAATTTCCTACTGTAAAAATTAAATCTAATACTCAGATTAAAGAGCAATTAGGCACCATTGAAACAAAGATTTTGTTTGCCCCAATTGCAACCACAAAAGCTAGGACATTAAAGATTGAAGAGGTTCAAAAAATGTCTGACGCTGTAAAGGACAAACTTGGAAGTTCAGCGAAGATAATTGTAGTTGATAATAACGAGCAACAGGGTCTACAAGGAGATAATATCATCAACCTTACTGGACAGCTATCGCTTGCTGAACTACTGTATGTTGTAAGTTTATGCGATGTAGTTGTGTCTGTAGATAGCGGAGTCTTTCATATGGCTGCTCTATTCAATAAGCCATGCCTTGGCTTATTTGGTTCAATTCCTCCAGAGCTTCGCGCACAATATTATCAGAACAAACTAGCTTTTATCTATCAAAAGGAACAATTTAAATGTGTTCCTTGTTTTGATCACGGATGCGATCTTATGCCGTGCTTAAATTCAATTGATATGAGTGAATTCATCCACAATCTAGAGTCACTTATGAGCCATGACGACTAAATATCTCTTTCAAACCATTCCTAATATTCCAAAAGCTGAACTTTTCCTCCCTGAAAGGACTCGTATCACTTTGGAATTTATCGATGGCAACACTAGCAAATACACAGCTACTGATGATCACATCACATATACAGATATGTGGCTTGACACTGATGTAACTTATGATTTTGGTCCTCAAGAGATAAAAGAAACAATTATTGCCAACTCTTCTAAGTCGCCTATGACGTACAAATTTAGGATTGAAGGCTTTAATCATTACAACATTCAAGATGGGATGATATTATTCTTCAATGCAGAGCATAAATTGCTTTATTACATCAAAAAGCCTTTTGCTATTTTGGCTGATGGGACAGTTGTAGAAGATCATAACTCAATCCAGCATTCTTTTTGTAAAGAATCTAATATTTACACAATTAATATCAAAAAGTTTGCGGATGATTTATATCCAATAATGATCGATCCTACTTTTGGATTTGATAATATTGAAAATATCATAGAATCATCCAGTGTTGGCGCTATTAATAATTCTCAGGTCTTTTTAACGGGAAGCAATAACGAATTTTCCCAACTGGAGTACTCTAACACTTTGGAAGACAATACACTTCTTGGAAGTGATATTGTTACATTTCATAGAAATATCAATACACATCTGGAGTTCCTTTCGGGATCGGATAGCATACAAGATATTTTTTCGGTAAAAATATATGGCAAAGATAAAGTAACCACTGTATTAGACTCATCAACTAAAGAACTTATTTTAACGGCGACTTTATCTCCTGTTCTTTTATTCGCTATGGTTGGCGATGAAAATAATTCAAGCTATACGTTCAAAATCAAGTTTTCAGACAGCATAAGAGAAGCTTCATCTGTTTTTATTACTACTGATCTTATCACTGATATAAATGGAAGTGCAGTTGTCGATTCGTCTCTTGGAGTTATTACTCAGCAGCCTACAAAAAATACCGCCAATGACACGCAATATGATATAGTATACTCTCCGCCTGCCACTATTCCAGAAGCAAGGGATAATGTCTTATTGAGAGCAACAATATCCGTAAGCTTTACCTTTGGAAATAAAACAACAACAATTAATAAATATCTCTATTCTTTCATCCAATTGTCAAGTTCGATTTCATTAGAGCCATTTTCCTTTGCTCCTAATGCTACAAAGAGAGATTTTATCAATAGTGACCTCTATGCTCCAACTTCGAATAGAGGATTGGTTATATTAGACGTATCTTTAGGCATCATCAGAGTTATTGATCAAAATAAAGGTTTAATAACTCCAGATCAATTAAATGTGACGTGTGCTGGCAGAATTGGGAAAATCACAGATAGCCCAGCTAAAGGCATTTTAGTATGCACCAAAGCTGGTGTATATTACTACACTAATAACCCATTTGAAGAACCATCTTCTTATCTAAATCCAATTAAGATATCTAATAAAGTTATGGTTGATTTCCTTATGGCAGATAATCACCTATTTTTTCTTGAAGAAAATGGCACTATATACAGAATTAATTATAGACATCTTCTTTTATATGCTACAAATTCTTCAGATATTTCTGGCACTATTGATGCTTTGCTTGACACTAATGGCAAACAGCCTTTTCATCTAACCAACTTCAGTCCACAGCCAAGTCCATATGATGTAATTTCTGGTACACCGCCAACTAAACTTCTCCCAATATCGGTAAAATCTGACTATCCAGCAGCTACTTTGAGTACTGTTTATACAGGAGGCGCTAATGCAAACTGGAACGGTGTTGCAGTACTTTACCAAGAGCTAACTTCTGGCAATAAAATGGTGCTAAGTATCGCCTATGCTCCAACTAGCACAACCACAGGTCTTACAGAAGCAACCGACCAAGAATCCCTCTACAATAAGGTTGTCTTTGCTACTAGGGTAGATTCTATTGGTGGTGCTCCATACATAATTAATCCAATAGCGAAAGACGACAAGTTAAAGATAGTCTTTGACTTTGAACCAAATAAGACAGTAAAAAATGAATCACAAACATATAACTATCCAATTTTATATGTTCCGCCAGTAAAATACGCTGGATCGAGAGTTATTGTTGGAGGGTTGCTGCCTGACTCTGCTAGAAATAACGATATTATGAAGAAGATGACTCCTGAGAAAGGGAGATTTTATCTCTGTCCTCGAAATGTTTCGATTATTAGCGTAACTGAAGTTGGTCCGTTTTATGATCCAGTCACAGGGGAGGAAGTTATATAATGGCAATTAGTCTCTTAACTGCTACTCATCCAAGTTACAATGATGATAAATTCGTTTTTTTCCAAGTCACTTTTGGCGGCGTAGCCTCAAGCGTCCAAACTATATCTCTATCTTATCGTATATCTGACAGTACTGGAAGCTATACTTCTATTCCAGTACCTATTGAAGCTTATAGAAATGCATTTTCTGGCAATAGCGGTCTTGTCTTCACGCATTTTTATTCCTTGCCTGATTATGAAGACTATGAAATACGCTGTCAAGTAACATATGCCAATGGAACAGTTGACACAACTACAGATACAATTATTCTTGAGCCTCGTGATCCAAATACGTGGAGCTTAAAGATAGACTTCATTGCCCCTGAGACTTCATCAAGTTCATTTATGGATAGATTGCTTCCAGTGGAATATCAGCCAGACGGAATGCAGTCAACCAATGTTCAATTAGAGGTGATTCCAGCCGCTGATTTTGACCCCAACGACTATTTAAGTACAAGTTGGCTTTTAAACGGAGAATATATAACTCCTTATTATAGTGCGGAAAACGGAAGAATTATCAAAACGATTCTCCCAACAATGCTTCCAGAGACAAGCCCTAAAAATCTAACTGCTAATTCCCAAACGTATAAATGGATTGATCATCCTTATTACGGTCATATCCGTATCTATTATAATCAGCCACTAGGCGTTTCAATACGACCTACGTATTATGGTGTTCCTGCCAGATCACAACTGAGCATCAATGGGTATTCCGATGATGGACGCCAATACAGCGTCGGATCAATAATGAATCTCACTCAGAAAGTTTGGAGAGGCAGCAAAAGGATTTCCAGCTTTGGCTATACATACTCAAGATATGACGACAGCGGGAATCTCATTGAAAGTGGTACTCTAAATTATGATTCTTCTTCCCCTGCAAATGCTATAGATTTTACTGATGTTGGCAATTATACAATTACTCTTACCGTTACGGACGTAGATGGAGATGTTGCAACAACAGATACAATTGCTTTCAAACTTATACCTGCTCCTCCATTATCGCTTAAATTTGAAATAGCGGATAACAGTGGCAATAAGAATTACAACAGCTTTATTACCAGAAATCCTGCTACTGGGGTAGCCTCATTATCTCTAATTGCACGATGCGAAGCTCTTTTAGGTGCGCCTTATTCCGCAGAATACTATTTGGATTCTGGTGCGGGATATGTATTCCAGGCGAATAGATTTTTCGAAGCTTCAGACACTGAAATTGATCCATTCACCGGACAAAATATTACAAAGCTGGTCTGCGTTAGCAATTATGTGTTTAATAATCCAGGGACATATAAATGGAAAATAATTGTTACTGACTACGATGGAAGAACAGCGGAGTCTATTTCAACATTTACTTTAAGTGCTTATCCTCCAGTATTAAATTTAGACATGTATCCAACAAGTGATTATGAGCCTTTAACTGTGAATTTTAAACAGCGCTCTTCTGAAGGATTAGTCAGATTAGGAACTTATAACTTATCTTCTGTTGGCTTTTACTATGCCAAGGTAACTAATGGAATTCAAGGGAGTAAAGTGCTGTTTAAGCAGTTTAATTCTACATACAGTACTTATATTCCAGAATTTAGTCATTCTTTTAATTCTCCTGGTGATTACAGGTTGTTTGCCGTTGTTAAGGACGCTAATGCACGTGTAGAAGAAGACCTCAATTTCATGATTGGGGAAATTACTGTAACTCAGCTTCCTCAAGCAGTCGTTGAATTAACTGATGACGGTGTGCCTCCATTCAAAATAGGAAACACTATCACAATTACTCCAAACTATGGCGACTATCCAATGCATAAAATTCAGAACGCCACATGGAGATATAATTTTGGCGCAAGAAGTCATACGATTGTTAATAGCAATTCCTTAGGGTCATGGACGATTTCAAATCCGCTTGTATTAAATTGGTCTGAAGCTGGCAACTTTACCGTGCAGTTAGAAATTCTTACTGCCAAGAACGAAGTTGTTAAATCGAACATAATGAGATATAAAATCTATAATGATATTGTTGCAAGCTCCTATAGAATAGAAATTGTTATGGACCCCGATCAGAGGGCGGCAACTGCAACTTCTGAAGCAGCAGCGTGCGATTCTCTCTATAATTCATTAATAGAAGCATCTAAAAATAATTCTCTGTATTTTGCTCCTCGAACTTGGGATGAGGCAGGCAAGATCACAAATATTAGTAAAACATCTATTTTAAGAAATTCAACTCTTGTTCCTGCAATTTCAATCACCATTCCAAAGCGTGTTTCTGATAAAAAATCAGGAGTGGAAGCAATAGATTATTCAAGTCTTCTAATTAATCCTATAGACAGAAAAGAAGATAATGAAACTTCTCCACGTCCACGAGGGGTTGTGTTTTGCACTCCTGCAAAAAAGGAAACAAACGTAATTAGACTTTCGGCTGGGGAACGTTACACTTTTGTTGACAAGCACGGAAAGACAATCGTTAAGGAAGGGCTAGCACTTAATCCTGTTGTTTTATATGCTCAAAATAGTCAAGACCAAAACTATAACGCTTTTGGTAGCGCCACTGCGATTAAAAATCTAGATTTTTCCCAATATCCTTTCCAGCCATACTTTACTCTATTAAGAGAAGATGAATACAATTTAACGACAACTTCTAAGAGTAAATTTTGTGCAGTAACATATGATTCTCTAATTAGAGACAACCTCACTTATTCACCTCAATATATACACAGCATATCTCCTTTTGATGTTAATTATCTCAAATTCAGAAGACAACAAAATGTAGAAACAAGCTCTCTTGAGGAAGATAGTTCTGCTAATGCGTGGGAAACCACGTCCTCTACATCCAATTGGGGAAGAGGAGACATTCCTAACAATACCACAACAATTGGTGACAAAACTGGATGGAAACAATCTTCTGTTTCTTTAACATGGAGCAATGCAGGTTCTTTATTACTGCCTGCTACTTCTGGAAGTGAATCCAACAAATACACTACACAATTTTATGGTCAGCCAAACACGGGAGGACTTGTAGGAAATGTAGAAAAGTATGCCAGAAGAGCACAATTCGAAAGTGCTGATAATCTATATACAAAGTATGGAGTTGTAGATTCTGGAGGAAACTCTGGCACTAGATTCACTCTTAATAATTTTTCAATTGATGGCGCTGCATCAAGTGCCCTGATTGGCGAATCTCAAATAATAAGCAAAACTTCTTCTTCCTTGGTTCCAGGATTAAATGATATAATTAAACCCGTGGGAAAAAGCGGAAGATATTACGCATTTCCGAAACAGAAGCGCATCTATTTATGGGATGATTATTTGTCTAAAGATGTTAGTAGTTATGCTTTACTTGGCGGAGTTTCAGAAAGTATAATTAACTTGGAAAAAGTCGGGGATATTAAAATACTGGAAAGCAACTTGCTTTACAACGTAGAGAATAACAAGTTTACAAAGTTTCCATTAAGTCCGAAATATTTTGATGGCTCTACTATATTATTAAATCTTAATTATAATAATGAGATAACTAATTGGGCAACAACTTACAGTACTCTTACTTCCAATCAAGAACTTCCTTTAACGATTGATTATACAAAGGGAGCGAGCAAAGTCATCTACGCTGATCCTTTTGATAACTTTGTATACTATTCTACCTCAAGTTATATTGGAATATCTAACTTAGGAGATAGGAACAATACCTACTATCACATTGATACTAAAACTGGGCAAATCACAGAGGGTTCTGAAGGCTCTAACAAATTCATTCAACTTAACAAGGCGGAAGCACTTATAAATATAGAAAGTGCTGTACTTCCTGTGGAGCTACATCCTGAAAATGAAGCTCAGTCTGTAGCGGTAAATGGATTATTCGGCAACCTGCCGTTTTCGACCTCGGCAAGTATTGTTTTAGCTGATCATGTCAAACCGCAAATTAACGGTGGTATTACAAAACTTTGGGTAAACGATCCTAATTTCAATAATCCTTTGATGATAAAGTTTAGGACAAAAGAATGGATACCTGATCGCATCACTCTATGCCCAGAACAATTGATTGACACAGATGCATATGTAAGTTATTTTGAAGATGCTGAAGGGCAACAAAATGTTACTATAAGCAATATAGGCAGTGATGTATATGAAATTACTGTCTTAGCAGAAAATCTACAAGAGAGCTGGAAGGCATCTAGTGGAAACTATGCTTCAGGAACACACTTTATAACGTTGGGATTAGAGACCTTTCCTTCTGGCAAAAGGTCCAATGGTTATCGAGCTAATTATCATCAAAACAATATGAGAGAATTAATAGACAATTTCTCTACAAACGTTGTCTTAGTTGACAACAGGCAGATTCGCACAACTATAACAAATAGCACGACAAGAAGTGATGGCACTACTACTTTGCTAGATGATAACTTAACATGCAGCCTTAACGTCTTGGCTATAAACACAGTGAGTAACATAGATAGCGTGTATCTAAATGAATCTGGAAATACAGTTATTAAATCTCAGACTTCATTTAATGTCTTTGAAACTGCCTTGGCAGAATCTGGAAGCTATAATCGTTTTAGCGGAAATTCTCTTATTACTTCTAATGGTGATATTTTTACCGTCCTTAGCAATACAGAAACAGAAATAACTCTCTATGGAAATTGTCTTGACCAGATGCAGAGTGTATATAGAGTATCTATTGCTCCGTTCATTCCTACATATTACATCATAAAGACAAGCTTGGGAGAATCATCCAGTATAAATAAATTAAAATTCAAGCAATTGACCAGCGGTGGGCAAATAAAATTTGAATCCTTTGCGCACGCAATTAAAAGGATTCAAGGCAACAATATTGTAATAGAATATTTGGATGAAAACAAGTCCTTTAGTGTTAAGTATTATCCTAAACTAGTTTTCACTAACGTTGGCACAAATGATCTTAGTGCTGGCTCTACTACAGCCACCATTTCATTCTACGGCATTTATGATGCTGATACCAAAGTTTTCTCGCGTCAATTATCTATAGGGGCAAGAGCGAAAGACTCCCAATTTTATCATATTTTTAGCGACTCTGGGCTTGATGATGAGGATGAAATATTTATTCAAATTCAAACTTCTGACGATTTGGATATCACAAAGGAAATTACGTTAAAACTGATCAATAATAATACAGGGGCAGAAGTCTTCGAATCTCCTTATCTATTTTCTGAATCAGCAATAGAACAGGTCATTGACGATAATAAAACTTTATTTAAAGCCATTCTCAAACGTGATCAAGATACGCTGGCAGAAAGCCTCCTAGACGTATCCATAGAATTCTCTGCCTATGACAAATATGGCAATCTTGTTGAAATTAAATAATAGAGGTAAAGAATGTCGGCTAATCTCACAGCATACAAAACAATCTTTGTAAAACCAGATTCAACCAATAGTATACTTAATCTTAATGATAAGATTGCCTATGCAATGATCTTTAAGCCTCTTCAGGCTGGAACTCCTACGGCTACGCTAGAGGATGTATATGTTTTACTTAATGCCGATACAAGTACATCTATCACATATAAAATTGCCATTTTTGAACTTGAAGATCAAAGCTCACTAGTCCCTGCTCTGTCAGACCTTGACGATATTGAAGAAGGCTTGTGGTATTCTGAAGTTGAGGTTCAGGCGACCAGTGCCAGTTCAGCTAATTGGGTAAAATTTGAAATTGATGCCGCATTTTCTGACTCTTCAAAATATTACGCGCTGGTATTAACCAGTGATCTTGATAGTTCAATAGCAAATAATCTAATTAAGGATAATGGTGTATATTACTCCAAATTATCAACCAATCCTAACAATACCGACTTTATACGTAAATCATTCGTCTTTGATAATTATACCCAAGAGTGGACATCTAAAACTGAAGACAACACTGATGTCTCTGCTAATGTATTTATATTTGCTGGAGAAGTCGATGATACCACAGCTTTAGATGCTGGATCAGTATCTACCTCTGGAGCGGATTCACTTCGCGGATATGAGCTTTTCTTAACCTTAAGAAACGATGGAACAACTAGCGCAAGAAATATTATCCTATACCCTATTGTTGACTCTTCTGTGTCTCCTGTAGATGCAGACACATATGCTGAAGAAACTTATCTCGCTACTACAAAATGGTCTCGCTATGAAGTAAACACGCTTCCATCTACGTACAGTGATTTCTTGTCAGATTCAAAAGATGCTGCTTCTAACCCCGTAAAGGAAATTAAGCCAGGTGATTTTGTTCTTTACCTCCAGTCCGAAAGAGTTTATCCTTATCCCAAAACTTATATATACACTACCACTGCTACTGAATCCAACTCGGTTTTTGATGGCACTGTAACTTTAAATCAAATTGATCCTAACGGACTAGTTTATTACAGACGAACAGATGGCGATCTTCTTCTAGATTCCTCTGCTGCTAGTTTTAAGAATTTCAAACTCTACGATAGAAATCTTTACAAGAATGCAAGTGGCATTACACTCGCAATTGGAGAGAGTTCACCGCTGGTTGGTAAATATATTAAGCGCTTTTCCGATGAAGCCATCAGAAATGGCTATGTTATTAAATCTCACGATGCAGCTAGCGAAATAACAATATCCTCTCGTAGAGTATATCCTATTGCTGACTATGAAACAACTTATACAAACCCTAGCTCTCGTAATCAATCCATGATAAGCAGGGTAGATTTAAGTTCAATCTATTGCAACCACTGGGA
>Ga0196970_1000493_pt1 | contig 44283 bp, 39 predicted proteins | sample S1v_513CmetaG_FD_148672 | JGI IMG/M metagenome (GOLD analysis project Ga0196970, IMG submission 148672) | Soil microbial communities from Anza Borrego desert, Southern California, United States - S1+v_5-13C | ecosystem: Environmental > Terrestrial > Soil > Desert | place: USA: California... | reverse complement strand
CTCCTGTTTGAGCCGTTGCTCGAGCAACGATACCCACCCCAGGCGGGTATCCAGTCCGAAACCGGCGCTGATACTATCGCCAACGATCAGGACCGTACCCGCCGCTGCGTTCTGGGCCATGCACATCAAGGCCAGGCCAGCACTCAAAAACCACACTCGCATCGGATTCTCCATGGGCGCAAGCATTCTAACCGCGAAGGACCTCAGCAAAGTGGTAGCCAGCGCGGAAGGTGAACTGACTATCCTGCACGAACTCAGCCTGGAACTGAACAAGGGCGACAGCCTGGCCATCGTCGGCGCCTCAGGTTCCGGCAAATCCACCCTCCTCGGCCTGCTGGCCGGTCTCGATCTGCCGAGCAGCGGCGAAGTGGTGCTCGCCGGGCAAGGCCTGAGCAATCTCGACGAAGATCAGCGCGCGCGCATTCGTGCCGAGCACGTGGGCTTCGTCTTCCAGTCGTTTCAATTGCTCGACAGCCTCAATGCGCTGGAAAACGTCATGCTGCCGCTGGAGCTCGACGGCCGCAAAGATGCCCGCGAGCGCGCGACGCAATTGCTCGAGCGTGTCGGTCTCGGCCAGCGCCTGACCCACTCGCCGCGCCAGCTCTCAGGTGGTGAGCAGCAACGCGTAGCCATCGCCCGCGCCTTCGCCGCCGAACCCGACGTGCTGTTCGCCGACGAACCGACCGGCAATCTTGACAGCCACACCGGCGAGCGCATCAGCGATCTGCTGTTCGAGCTGAACAAGGAACGCGGCACGACCCTGGTGCTGGTGACCCACGACGAACGCCTGGCCCATCGTTGCCGGCGCCTGATCCGTCTTGAAGCCGGGCGACTGGTCGCCCCTCTGGAGCCTTGATGGTGCGCCTGCCGCTGTTGCGTCTGTGCAGTCTCGCGATACGCCAACTGTTGCGCGATGCACGCGCAGGCGAGTTGCGTGTGTTGTTTTTTGCGTTGGTAGTGGCCGTGGCGGCAAGTACCGCCATCGGCTACTTCGGTGCCCGCCTGAATGGCGCGATGACCCTGCGCGCCACCGAATTTCTCGGCGCCGATCTGGTGCTGGAGGGCAGCTCACCAGCCCGCGAAGAACAGATCAGGAGCGGCACCGAACTGCGCCTGCAGCATGCGCAGGTGGTGGAGTTCTCCAGTGTTGTCGCGACCGACAACGGCATTCAGTTGTCGAGTATCAAGGCCGTCAACCGCGCCTATCCGTTGCGCGGCGAACTGAAAAGCGCTGCCGCACCCTTCGCGCCCGAAGAAGTGGGCGGCGAACCGCAACCCGGCGAAGCCTGGGTCGAGGCACGCCTGCTGACTGCACTGGATCTGAAAATCGGCGACAGCATCGACGTCGGCATGAAATCCCTGAAGCTGGCGCGGGTGCTGACCTACGAGCCGGATCGCGCCGGCAACTTTTACAGCCTGACGCCGCGAGTGATGATCAACCTCGACGACCTCGCCGCTACCGGTGTGGTGCAACCCGGCAGCCGGGTCAGTTACCGCGAACTGTGGCGCGGTGAACCGCAGGCACTGGAAACCTATCGGCAACTGATCAAACCCGGGCTCGCCGCCAATCAGCGCATTCAGGATGCCCGCGACGGCAACCGACAGATCGGCGGTGCCTTGGGCAAAGCCGAGCGTTATCTGAACATGGCCAGTCTGGTCGCGGTGTTGCTGGCCGGGGTCGCAGTGGCGTTGTCGGCCAATCGTTTTGCCAGTCGCCGATTCGACGCCAGCGCGCTGCTGCGCTGCCTCGGCCTGTCGCGGCGCGAAACCATGCTGTTGTTCAGTATTCAACTGACAGTCCTCGGCCTGCTCGCCGCCCTCAGCGGTGCGCTGCTGGGCTGGCTGGCGCAACTGGGCCTGTTCGCATTGCTGCATGATTTGCTGCCGACCGATGTTCCACCGGGCGGGCTGTTTCCGGCGCTTGCCGGAATCGGCACCGGACTGGTGGCATTGGCCGGCTTCGCCCTGCCGCCGCTGGCCGCATTGGGTCGCGTACCACCGCTGCGGGTGTTGCGCCGCGACATGCTGCCGATTCCGTCGAGCACCTGGATGGTTTACGGCGCCGCATTGGGCGCACTCGGCCTAATCATGTGGCGGCTGAGCCTGGATCTGTTGCTGACGTTCGCCCTGCTCGGTGGCGGTGTGGTGGCGGCACTGGTCCTGGGCGGCCTGCTGTTATTGCTGCTGCAAAGCCTACGGCGCATGCTCGCCCGTGCCTCATTGCCGTGGCGATTGGGCCTTGGCCAATTGCTGCGCCATCCGCTGGCGGCGGCGGGCCAGTCACTGGCATTCGGTCTGATTCTGCTGTCGATGGCCTTGATCGCCCTGCTGCGCGGCGAACTGCTCGATACCTGGCAGAACCAGTTGCCGAAAAACGCGCCGAACTATTTCGCACTGAATATCCTGCCGGGCGACAAACAAGCCTTTACCGATCACCTGATCAAAGTCTCTGCGCAAGCCGCGCCACTCTATCCGGTCGTGCCGGGGCGCCTGATCAGCATCAACGGCGAAGCGGTGCAACAAATCGTCAGCAAGGATTCGGCGGGCGATCGTGCGATTCAACGGGATTTGAGCCTGACCTGGGCGGCGGATCTGCCGTCCGGCAACAAGCTCACCGCCGGTGAATGGTGGAAGGACCAGCCAGGCGACGACGTGCCGGGGGTCTCGGTCGAGGGCAAAGTCGCCGAAAGTCTCAAACTCAAACTCGGCGATCACATGGTGTTCAGTGTTGGCGGGGTCAACCGTGAAGCGCGAGTGACCAGCCTGCGCGAGATCAACTGGGACAACTTCCAGCCCAACTTCTTCATGATCTTCCAGCCCGGCACCTTGAAGGATCTGCCGGCGACGTACCTGACCAGTTTCTATCTGGCGCCGGGTCATGATCAGCAGATCGTCGAACTGTCGCGGACCTTCCCGGCGGTCACCATTCTTCAAGTCGAGGCGTTGCTCGAGCAACTGCGCAGCATCCTCGCCCAGGTCACTCTGGCGGTGGAATACGTGTTGTTGTTCGTTCTGGCGGCGGGGATGGCAGTGTTGTTTTCCGGCTTGCAGGCGACGCTGGATGAACGCATTCGCCAGGGCGCGCTGTTGCGTGCGCTGGGGGCTGAGCGGCAATTGTTGATCAAGGCGCGGCGCATCGAATTCGGCCTGCTCGGTGCGGTGAGCGGTTTGCTCGCGGCCATCGGTTCGGAAGTGGTGAGTCTGGTGCTGTATCGCTTTGCCTTCGACCTGCCGTGGCACCCGCATCCGTGGTTGCTGGTGCTGCCACTGATAGGCGCAGTGCTGATCGGCGGTGCCGGCGTATTCGGCACGCGTCGCGCATTGAACGCCAGCCCACTGACAGTGTTGCGCGAGGGTTGATAGACTCCGGCGGTCTCAATCACAAGAAGTTGCCATGAGCCGTTATCGCCCTCCCCGCACCGCCGGCACCGCGCTGATCACCCCAGAAGGTGAAGCGCGGATGCGCGCCGAATTCCATGAGTTGTGGCATGTGCGCCGCCCCCAAGTGACGCAAGCGGTCAGTGAGGCGGCGGCGCAAGGTGATCGGTCGGAAAACGCCGAGTACACCTACGGCAAAAAAATGCTCCGCGAGATCGACAGCCGCGTGCGCTTCCTCACCAAACGCCTGGAAGCGCTGAAAGTCGTCAACGAAAAACCCAGCGATCCGAACAAGGTTTACTTCGGCGCCTGGGTGACCATCGAGGACGAAGACGGCAAGCAGTCGCGCTACCGCATCGTCGGCCCGGATGAACTGGACCTGAAACTCGGACTGATCAGCATCGATTCGCCGCTGGCCCGCGCCTTGATAGGCAAGGCGCTGGACGCGGAAGTCCGGGTACAGACGCCGACAGGCGAGCAGTTGGTTTACATCGGCGAGATTGAATATCCATAACGCGCTTCAGCGCCGGGTGATCAGACCCTGCCGCGCGACGCGGGTCAGTTGCTTGATCATTTCCGGCGCCTCTTCTGCGCTGGGCGCCTGAATCACCGCCAGATCGAAACTGTCACTGGCAAACCGCGCCAGCGACTCGCCGTCGTCAACAAACTGGATCAGGAACGCGGCAGGACCGCCGCTGCGACGTGGCCAGCCATCGAGATAGCGCAACAGCGTCGGCTGGTGTTTGCCGCCAAGCAGAATTTTTGGATTGCGCTGGGTGATATGCGCCGTGATCGGTGCGGGACGTGCTGGAGGGCGTAGTGCATTCATCGTGTCGTGTCTCTGCCTCAAAAGTCTGCATGGCAGGTGAGAGGCAACACCGAACCAGCGCTTTAGCGGTATTTCGAAGCCCTGTTCCGGCTTCTGACGGCAACTGTCTGAGTCACCTGGCGCCCCGCAAGTAGCTGTTTAAATCGGCGCATGGGCAACATCCTAGATAACGTGACCGACCAGTGTCAAGAATCGCCCGCAACAAAAAAGGCCCGCACAATGCGGGCCTTTGCCTTGAGTTAGAGCGCTCAACCGGCGATGGCACGATCCGCCGAGAGTCTGCCGGCGCCTTCGATCAGCACCGCGATGCTGCCGGCCAGCAAGGCCAGGGCGAACTCGTAACCGTTGTTGGCCATGAACAGACCGTTGCCGATGTGCACCGAGAAGATCGCGACCAGCGAAAGGAACGCCAGACCCAGCGCTGCCGGACGGGTCAGCAGGCCGATGATCAGCGCCAGACCGGCGAAGAATTCGGTACCACCAGCCAATGTCGCCATCAGGTAGCCCGGTGTCAGGCCGATGCTTTCCATCCATTGGGCAGTGCCCGCCAGACCGTAGCCACCGAACAGGCCGAACAATTTCTGCGAACCGTGTGCGGCGAAGATCACGCCGACAACGATGCGCAGAACAGTCAGGCCGTAGCCAGCGCGGGTGAACAGTACTTTGTTGATCAGAGAGCTCATGGGGCGTTCCTTGTTGTTGCGAGAGGTTGTATGTTGGTTGGCCGCTATATTAATCGATAAATTTCATGTTAAAAGCGCAAAAAATCCGCCATAACAATCAATTTATTAGATCATTTACGTGTGACGACTTTTTGCGCCCCGGGCTCCAACGACTCCCGTTCCCGGTCGTACGCCAAGTAGTATTTGTTCACACTATTAACATAGCTGACGGCGCCCATCCCCACTTGCTCCATGGCAATGCGCTCGACTTGAAAGAACCATTGATTGGGGTTGAGCCCGCGGCGCCGGGCTTCGGCGCGCATGCCCTGCACACGTTCCGGGCCGATGTTGTACGCCGCGAGGGTGAAGGCCATGCGTTCACGCTCGTTGAGTTTTGGGCTGTTGAAAAACTTGCGGCGGATCATCGCCAGGTACTTGGCCCCGGCCTGCACGTTGGCATCGAGATTCTGGATATTGCTGACGCCGACGCGCTGGGCTGCCGACGGCGTGATCTGCATCAACCCGGTCGGGCCGCTGCCGCTGCGGGCATTGGGTTGCAGACGCGATTCCTTGAACGCCAGCGCTGCCAGATTGAGCCAGTCCATGTTCTGCGCCTGGGCGTGTTTCTGCAGGGTCGGGCGCAGTTTTTCCAGACGCTGGCGGTCAGCCTTGGCCAACGGATAGTGGACCTGGTACAGGCGTCGATAGATGCGCAGAAACGCGGCGTCTTCGTTGGAGGGCTTCTTGTAGCCGCTCAGAAAGCGGTCGATGCTGGCGCGCAACATCGAGGCATCGCGGCGCACGAACCAGTGCTCCTCCCCCGGCTCGCTGATGACCAGTTGCCGGTCAAGACGCAGTTTCGGCAGAATCTTGCCCCAGCGTTCGGCAATCGGCTGTTCGACGATAGTCAGGTGAAAGATTCCGCCCTGAACCATTTCCAGCACATCTTCCACGGCCAGCGTCGGATCGACCCATTCGATATTGATGGGCGCCAGTTTGTGCAGCGCCAGTTTCTGATTGAGCTGACTGACCGCCTCCCCCGCCGCGCTGCCGGTGGGCAACGCCAGGGTCTTGCCGGACAGTTGTTCGACTTTGGTGTAGCGCCGCTGGCCCTTGATGCCGACCAGTACCAACGGCACGTCACGGGCGATCGGCTCGCTACTGGAAACCGCATAACCACTCGGCAAGTCCATCAATTCACCAGGCGCGACCATATCGCCTTCGCCACGCTGCAACGCGCCGAGCAACTGGTCCTTGGCCTTGGGAATGATCTTCAGGGTGACTTCCTGGCCATCGCGAGCATGGCCATTGAGGTATTGCTCGAAGGCGCGCAGGCGATGGTATTCGACGCCGATGGCCTGGCCTTGAACCTCACCGGAGCTGTTGCGGCTCTGATTGACCAGCACGCGCAGGACGCGGCTGCTGCGGATCTCCGACAAGTCCCGGACCTTGGCTGCCGGCACTGCCTGCAACGGCCCGGGCAAGCGCGCGGCCGCCGTCAGCGGCAGCAGCAGCGAGGCGCACAAGAGCAGCAAAACCGAGGGACGATGCATCCACTCTCCGAAAAGAATACGGGGTGATTTAAGCTGAAATCACCGACGAAAACAGAGCGCCTGGAGCGCTGGTAAAGTGCGAGAGACTGGCACAGTGATGGCATTGTCGCCACCCCGGAACTCTCGCGGCCTCAACAGACAGCCATAAGTCGTTGTAGTTCTTGGCTTTTCTTATGAATCTACAGCTCTGGTATGCTTTCCGGCCTTCGGCCCGAGGTAGCACCATGCAACTCATCGATATCGGCGTCAACCTGACCAACCCCAGTTTCGCCGACAAACACGCGGCGGTGCTCGAGCGCGCCTACGCGGCCGGCGTCTGCCAACTGGTGCTGACCGGCACCAGCGTCGAAGGCAGCGAACAGGCGCTGGAGCTGTGTCAGCAACTGGATGCCAGCGCCCAGCGGCTGTTCGCCACCGCCGGCATTCATCCGCATTCGGCCAGCGACTGGAATGCCGACAGCGCGCGACGCCTGCGCAGTCTGCTCAACGAAGCCAATGTGGTCGCGGTGGGCGAATGCGGGCTGGACTTCAACCGTGATTTCTCGCCGCGCCCGCAGCAGGAAAAAGTCCTCGAAGAGCATCTGGCGCTGGCCGTCGAGCTGCAATTGCCGGTGTTCCTGCACGAGCGTGATGCCAACCAGCGCCTGCTGGAGATCCTCAAGGATTTTCGCGATCAACTGCCCGCCGCCGTGGTGCATTGCTTCACTGGCGAGCGCAAGGCGTTGTTCAGTTACCTCGACCTCGATATGCACATCGGCATTACCGGCTGGATCTGCGACGAGCGCCGCGGCACGCACTTGCATCCGCTGGTGAAAGAGATCAAACGCGGGCGCTTGATGCTGGAAAGCGATGCGCCCTATCTGCTGCCACGCACGTTGCGACCGAAGCCGAAAAACGGCCGCAATGAACCGGCCTATCTGACCGAAGTGCTGCGCGAAGTGGCGCTGCATCGTGGTGAAAGCGAAGAGGATCTGGCGGCGCATACCACCGCCTGTGCGCGGGCGTTTTTCAACCTGCCCCCCCTTCCCTGACACACCCGAAACCCCATGTAGAAGTGAGCCTGCTCGCGATGGCGGTGGGTCAGTCAACGGATTTCTTGCCTGATATTCCGCTATCGCGAGCAGGCTCACTCCTACATAAAAGCGGGACCGCGTCGTCTGTTGATTCATATCAAGGTCTTCGCGCCTGCATAGCGGCACAATAATGGCACCTTGCCAAAACTGTTTCCGCTATCAGAGAAGACCTCCATGGGTGCCTGGCTTAGCAATATCTCGCTGAAATACAAATTCTGGGCGGTCAATGCGGTCGCCTTTGTCACCACCCTGCTGCTGGTGTTGTATGCCGTGCAGCTCGAACAACAAGCTCGCAATCATGCCGCTCAAGCGTCCGCGCAGGCGCAAGCGCAGTTACTCAAGGCCTGGCCACCGGGCCAGCCGCTGCCCCAGGTCGAGCAGGTGCTGACCTTCAAACGCGGCGAAGCACCGCGGCTCAACGGTCAGCCGCTGCTGGAGATCACCGGCAGCAACGGCTGGAACGAGATCAACGCCCTGCCCTTGTTCGGCGAGAAGCCGTTGCTGGGCGCCGAGGTGTTCAGCCGCGCTGATGGCGAACAGGTTGCGGTGATCGCACATGGGCCGAGCCTGAGCCAGGTGTTCAGCGAGCGTTTTAGCCACTACGCGGTGGCGGTGTTTATTCTGATGCTGGCGATGCTCGGCGCCTCGCAATTGCTGATCCGCTTTTTGCTCAGCCAGCTCAACACCCTCAAAGACGTCATGCTGCATGTCGAGAAAAGTGGCGATCTCAGCGCGCGGGTGCCGCTGGCCGGCAAAGATGAAGTCGGGCAAATGGCCAATGCGTTCAACGCCATGCAGGCCGGCTATCAGCGCGTGGTCAGCACCGTCGCCAATACAGCGCGGCAGCTGGATGTCGGCGCCGCGCGTCTGGCGTCGAGCATGAACGAGGTACGCCACGGCATGCTCGGCCAGCAGAGCGAGACCGATCAGGCAGCCACCGCGATCAACGAAATGACCGCCACGGTTTACCACATCGCCCAACACGCTGGCGCCACCCGCGACCTGTCCAAGTCCGCCGACGCCCTGGCCGGCAGCGGCCAGCAAGTGGTCGCCCGGGTGCAGCATTCGATCGCCGGTTTATCCAGCGGCGTGCAGCAGACCGCGCAAATGATTCAACGCCTGGCCGAAGACAGTCAGAAGATCAACGGTGTGGTCAGCGTGATTCACAGCATCGCCGAACAGACCAACCTGCTCGCCCTGAACGCGGCCATCGAAGCCGCGCGCGCCGGTGAGATGGGCCGGGGGTTTGCGGTGGTCGCCGATGAGGTGCGCAACCTCGCCAAACGAGTGCAGGCCTCAACCGACGAGATCACCACCATGGTTTGCGCATTGCAGGCCGGTACCCGTGATGCGGTGGATTTCATGCAGGAGAGTTCATACAAGGCCGACGATTGCGTGCAGCAGGCGCAGGAGGCTGGCGAGGCGCTGGCGGAAATTACCGGAGCAGTGGCGCAGATGCGCGAGAGCAACACGCAGATAGCCGTGGCGGCGGAACAGCAGAGCCAGGTCGCCGAGGAAATGAACCGGGCGGTGGTGAGCATCCGCGATGTAACCGAAAACACCGTGCAGCAGACGGTGAACTCGGCGACCACCAGTAATGAGTTGGCGACGTTGGCCGGGGAACTCAACAAGGCGATCGGGCAGTTGAAACTCTGAAGGCCCTATCGCGAGCAGGCTCACTCCCACATTGAATTGGTGTTGTGAACAAATGACCTGTGGGAGCTAGCCCTGCTAGCGATGGCGCCAGCCAAGACAACATCAAATCCGGCGATGACGCCTATCACTCCAATAGCCAACCTTGATTCGCCGCCCTGCGCGCCCGGGCCTATTCTTCAACCATGAGTTCAAACATGGATCGAGGAGTAGCAACATGGGCAAACGTCACCCCAACCTTCCCGCGTGGCAATGGCGCGCCTACCCCGGCAATCACCAACACCCGACCAATCTGGTGCTGCACCTGATCGCGGTACCGCTGTTCATCGTGGCGTTTCTGCTGATCGTGTCCGGGGTGTTCAGCCTGAGTCTGGCGAGCGTGGCCATCGGCGTGATCGGGATTGTCGCGGCGCTGGGTCTTCAGCGCCACGGCCACAGCCTGGAGGCGCAAGCCTCCGAGCCGTTCAGTGATCGCAAAGATGCGGTATCGCGTTTGCTGGTCGAGCAGTTTCTGACCTTTCCGCGATTCTTTTTAAGTGGCGGCTGGTGGCGCGCCTGGCGTGAGCGCCACCGCCGGCATTGACTCAGGCGAAGATCGTTACGGTTTGCCGACTCATGGCAATCAACTCGCCTTTCGCGCTCCACAGCTTGGCCGCAACGTGGCCATAACCGTCGGCGGCGTATTCGATATCAGCCAGGTACTGGCACCAGTCCAGCGTGCTCAAATCGTGTAACGGCTGCACGAACTCGATCGTCCAGGTCAGCGTGCTGCCCGGTGCAGGTTTCTTCAGATACGGCAACAGCGCCGGCGGCCAGGCATCGACCAGCGCCAGCAGATGCGCCTCGTTGACCGGCTCTTCCTTGACGTCTCCACGCAACCGTACCCAACCGCCCATCAAGCGCGACGCAATGCCGGTGAACGGCATGCCGCCGACGCTCCAGCGCATCGCCAGATGCCGCATGAATTCCGGGGTCACGCTTTTGATGTACGGCAACTCCTGGCATTCGTCCCAGTGTTTCATCGGCGGCGCCGGATACGCTTCAACCGCTACTTCCGAAGGCCGCGAGGCACCGAAGCTGCCTTGCACGATCGTTACCACCTGACCGTTCTGCAACGCCCGGCCCAATACCTGGCTGACGGCTTTGCCTTCACGCAACACTTCCACTTCGAAGCTCACCGGCACGCCCGGCTCAACCGGGCCGACGAAGGTGATCGCCAGCGAACGCACCGGGCGCTCCGCCGGCACTTTGCCGCGCATGGCTTCATATTGCAGCGCAGCCACCAGCCCGCCAAAACTGGCCCGGCCCTGACCCCATTCGGCAGGAATCGTCACTTCAGGTTGTTGGCGGACAGCATCGAGCAAATCGCAAAAGCGCATGGCAACCTCGGCAAGCGGAAAAGGGATGCACGGATCTTAACCAGACCCGCCGCGCGCCGCAGCGTCTATTCCGGTCAAATGGACTGACAGAAAGGCCTAGGCGCCATATACAGCCCAAAGCCTTCTGTAGGAGTGAGCCTGCTCGCGATAGCGGTCGGACATCAACGATGTGTTGGCTGACAGATTGCTATCGCGAGCAGGCTCACTCCTACAGGGGATCGGTGTTGTTTCAGGAATGTTTGAAGCAGTCTGTATCGAGCTTTTCCAGCACTTGATCAGCCTTCAGCTCTGCCTTGATCAGCCCCGCCTGCCAAGTGGCGACACACGGTTGCAGATCCGCTTCCAACTCGGCCTTCGCCAGCCACTGCCAGCAATCGTGCCAGTCACCCAACGCACCCTGGGCAGACTTCAAGCGCTTGTAGGCTGCCGCGGGCAAGCGGTCCAGTTCGGGATAAGCTTCGATGCCATAGCGCACGCGCTTGATCAACAGACGCAAGCGATGGCGGTCATGGGCGGGATCGTGCAGCGCTTCATCGAGTTTCTGCCATTGCTTGCCCAAGCGTTTTTCGATGCGTTTATCCAGGCCCTTGAGCAGGCCCTGATGCTGAGAAGCGCGCAGGAAACGCGGAAAGGCATCGAGGATCATCATCAACGACGCCACTTCGTTGCTCGCAGCCAACGCCGGATAGGCTTCGGCCATCTGCACCATGCGCCGCTCGGCGGCTTGCGGCTGATCATGTTTGAGCAGATACGCCGCCAGCACTTCGCGATCGCGCCACGGCGTGGTCAGTTCACCGACGGCCGACGCGGCGCTTTCAAGCTGCTCGACACCTGGCAAGCCGCGTAGCGGCCGCAACAGACTGCGCAACCGTCGCACGGTGGTACGCAAATCGTGCAGCGCCTCAGGATCGGTTCTCGCCGTCATGCGCGCCTGGCAGGCCAGCAATCGCACTTCCAGACTCAGGATATGAGCCACCAACCGGTCAATCATGGGGGTCTACTCCGTAGACAGCTGCAAGCTCCTAGCTGCAAGCTGCAAGCTGAGCGCGTACTGGCTTGAGCTTGCGGCTTGCAGCTCGAAACTTGCAGCTGCTGTTTTAACGTCCTGCGCGGGATTCGCGGATGTAGAAACGCGCTTTTTCGGCTTTCTTGCTGCAGCCCTCGAAGCCTTCGAATTGCTGCTGGGTCTTGGCTGCGGTCAGCAGCGACAAGGCTTTGGAATAACTGACGGTGCCGGCAAAGCCTTCGGCCTTGGCCAGGTCCAACTCATGCCAGGCGGCGTCGAGCTGGCTGCCACAGCTGTCGCGGTAAGCCGTTTTACCGGCGCAACCGGCCAATGCCAACGCCAACAACGGCACACAGATCCAGGCTTTCATCACTCACACCTCAAAGTAGGTCAACAGTCGTGCAGGTAAGACGGTCAGGCGGGGAAAAAGTGCCTTGCCGGCGCATGAAACAAGCGGCTGAAGGATAGCGCTGAAGCGCGAGGCAAGGGCAAAAAAACGACGTCACCGCCGCGCTCAGCGACCTCGACGATTGAGCCAGCCCGGCGATCAGTGCATTGTGCAAGCTTGCCGGGGAGGAAGCTGGATGAAAAAACGAGTCGCACTGGTGTTGGGTTCCGGTGGCGCCCGGGGCTATGCCCATATCGGCGTCATCGAAGAAATCGAAAGACGCGGTTACGAAATCGCCTGCATCGCCGGCTGTTCGATGGGTGCGGTGGTCGGCGGAATCTACGCCGCGGGCAAGCTCGACGAGTACCGCAACTGGATCGAACGCCTCGACTACCTCGATGTGCTGCGGCTGGTCGACGTGAGCTTTCGCCTCGGCGCGATTCGCGGCGAAAAAGTCTTCGGGCAGATCCGCAAGATCGTCGGCGAGATCAATATCGAAGATTTGCGCATCCCCTATACCGCCGTCGCCGCCGACCTCACCAATCAACAGGAGATCTGGTTTCAGGAAGGCTGTTTGCATCAGGCAATGCGCGCCTCGGCGGCGATTCCCAGCCTGTTCACTCCAGTGATGCAAGGCAATCGTATGCTGGTCGACGGCGGCATTCTCAATCCATTGCCGATCGTGCCGGTGGTGTCGAGCCACTGTGACCTGATCATCGCGGTCAATCTCAATGCAACCAACCAGCGCCAATACAAACTGCCGATCATTGAACGCCCGCCAGCGTTCCGCTCGCGTTTTGACAGCCTTATCAATTCGCTGGGTTCGAAGCTGCCGTTCCGCCGCACACAGGCCGAGCAATTATTGAAGCTCGAACAGGAAGCGCTGCGCGCCGAAGCGGCCGCCATCAATCCCTGGCTCGAAGGCGCCGAACCGGAAAGCCAGCAACCGGCCGCCGCGCCCGAGCGTGAGGGCGCGCCGAAATCGGCGACGGGTTCGTTCATCATCGACAACGTCGGGCCGGCCTCGCTGCTCGATCTGATCAACCAGAGTTTCGAGGTGATGCAGACCTCACTGGCGCAGTACAAGATCGCCGGGTACCCGCCGGATATCCTGATCAACGTGCCGAAGCGCGTGTGCCGGTTTTTCGAGTTCTACAAGGCGCCGGAACTGATCGCGCTGGGGCGGGAGATTGCCAGCGATACATTGGATCGGTATGAGCAGGAGCAGGGTTGATTACCTGAAGCTGTGGGTGAATGTTCCGGCCTCATCGCGGGCAAGCCCGCTCCCACAGGGTTCTCGGCGGGAAATGAAATCTGGGTCATACATAGCTCATTGTGGGAGCGGGCTTGCCCGCGATGGCGCCCGACCCTACAACACAAAACTACAACCCATCAGCACTCAACAACCGATACCCAACCCCGGCCTCGGTCACAATAAATCGCGGCCGCGTCGGATCATCGGCGAGTTTCTGGCGCAGATGCCCCACCACGATCCGCAGGTAGTGGCTGTCCTCGGTATGCGTCGGCCCCCAGATGTCCTTGAGCAATTGCTGCTGGGTGATCACCCGCCCGGGATGCCGCGCCAGTTGCGCGAGCACCGCGTATTCCTTGCGAGTCAGCGCCACTTCGACGCCGTCGAGCAGCACTCGCCGATAAGCCAGATCCACGGTTAACGGGCCGAAGCTCAACGCGGCCTGCTGCGCCTCTCCTGCCGGAGCCTGACGCAACAATGCGCGAACCCGGGCGAGGAATTCCTGGATGCCGAACGGCTTGGTCACGTAGTCATTCGCGCCGCCATCCAGCGCCTCGACTTTCTGCCCTTCGCTGGCGCGCACCGACAGCACCAGCACCGGCGCTGTGGCCCATTCGCGAAATTCGCGCAGCACTTGCTGGCCGTCCATGTCCGGCAGGCCGAGGTCGAGCACCAGCAGATCGGGCTTGTTCAGCGCCGCCTGGGCCAGGCCTTCGGCACCGGTGCCGGCCTCGAGTACTTTGTAGCCTTGGGACGCCAGGCTGATGCGCAGGAACTTGCGGATCTGCGGCTCGTCATCGATGACCAAAATGGTCGCGGTCTGGCTCATGAATTCACATCGACAGAAAAGAGTGGCAAGAGAGTAGCGCAGTCGGATTCAGGCTTCACCGTCCATCCCCGGCTGCGTCTGCAGTGGCAGGTGCAGGGTGATGCATGTGCCACGGCCATCAATACCGTCGGCAACGCTGATGCGCCCGCCGTGCGCGCCGACCATGCCCTGACAGATCGCCAGCCCCAGACCCGTGCCCTGGCCGCCACGATCACCGCGCGCGGCGGTGTAGAACATGTCAAAAATCTTCGCCCGCTCGTCTTCGGGAATCCCCGGCCCCTCGTCGCTGACCGAGAAAAAAATCTCCTGATCGTCCGCACCCGCGTTGAGTTGCAAGCGGCCGTGAACGGGTGAAAAGCGCGCGGCGTTTTCCAGCACGTTGACCAGCGCTTGCTCGATCAGCGCCGCGTGCACGTACAGCAGCGGCAATTCGGCCGGCACGTCGGTGCTGACCTGCAACGGCGCGAGCACCGCGCGCAAGCGGTTGAGCGAACTGCCGACGATGTCTGCTGGCGACACCCAGTCGCGCGCCAGTTTCAGTGCGCCGTGGCCAAGTCGGGTCATGTCGAGCAGGTTCTGGATGTAACGGTCGAGGCGCTCGGCTTCATCCCGGGTGCCTTCGAGCAGCTCGCGGCGATCCTCCAGCGGGATCGCTTCGCCGAGTGCGAGCAGGCTGTCGATGCTGCCGCGCATGGCGGTCAGCGGCGTGCGCAGATCGTGAGACACCGAGGCCAGCAAGGCACTGCGCAACTGTTCGGTTTCGCCGTGCAGGCGCGCGGCTTCCAGATCGTCGGCCAACTGCGCGCGCGCCAATGCCTGCGCCAGCGGCTGGCTCAACGCGGTGAGCAGTCGACGGCGCTGGCCGCTCAAGGTCTGGCCCTCTTTTGCGCACACACCGAGCAGCGCCAACGGCCCGTCCTCGACCGACAACGGCCACCACCACCAACGCCCGAACGGCAGCGTGCCGGTGCCCATGCCCGCCGGTTGATCGTGCTGCCACGCCCAATCGGCGGCGGCGCGCTCGGCCTCGGTGAATTGCAGCGGGCCGCCAGTTTCGACTTTCCAGCCGCCCTGACCGTCGCGATTGAGCAGGCACAGTTGCAGATCGTTCCAGCCGTTGAGGTGCTGCGCGGCGGCGCTGACCACGGCCTGGCGATCGGTGGCGGCGGTGAGCTTGCGCGACAGGTCGAGCAGTTCGCTGGTTTCCTCCTGGGTGTCGCGCAAGGCCTGCAACTGTCGGCGCTGGCGCGCTGCGAGGTTACCGGTGAGCGCCGCCATCAGCAGGAAAAACAGCAAGGTCAGGACGTCTTCTTCGCGCTGAATGCTGAAAGAAAAATTCGGCGGAATGAATAAAAAGTCGTAAGTAAGAAACGACAGCGCGGCACACGCCAGCGCCGGGCCGAGACTGCTGCGCACCGCCACCAGCAACACCGCGGCGAGGAACACCAGCGAAATGTTCGGCAACGGTAATACGCTGGACACCGCCCACGCCAGCGCCGTCGCCAACAACGTCGCAACCAGTGCCAATGCGTAGTCGAACCACACCAGCGTCAGCGGGCTGCGGGCCTGCGGTTGCTGGGGTTGTTCATCACTGTCGAGAACATTGATTTCCAGCCCGTGAGCCTGACGCAACAGCCGCGCAGCGAGTCCCCCACCCAACAAGCGTCGACGCAGACGCGGCCGCGACTGGCCGACCAGCACCAGACTGGCGCGACGTTCGGCGGCGTGCTGGATCAAAGTCTTCGCCACCTCGCCGGCACGCAGCAGCACCACTTCGCCACCGAGGCGTTCAGCCAGTTGCTGGGCACTTTGCAGGCGCAGGCGCGATTGCTCGTCGCGCACCCTGCCATTGTCGACATGCACCAGGCTCCACGGCAAATGCCGACGTTGAGCAACGCGACTGGCGTGGCGCACCAGACGCTCAGCCTGCGCATCGCCATCGACGCCGACCAGCAAGCGCCCGCGCACGGCCGGCGCGGCCTGACCGAGCTGGCGATAACCCTGCGCCAGATCGTTATCGACCTGTGCGGCGGCGGTTTGCATCGCCAGTTCGCGCAACGCGGTGAGGTTGGTCTGGGTAAAAAAGGCGTCGATGGCGGCGCGGGCTTGCTCTGGGACATAGACCTTGCCTTCGCGCAGACGCTCGAGCAATTCACGCGGGGGCAGGTCGATCAGCAGCAGTTCGAAGGCTTCTTGCAGAACCCAGTCCGGCAGGGTTTCGCGGACCTGCACACCGGTGATGCCGCGCACCTGATCGTTGAGGCTTTCCAGATGCTGGACGTTGACCGTGGTGAACACGTCGATGCCGGCGGCGAGCAGTTCCTGAATATCCTGCCAGCGCTTGGCGTGACGGCTGCCGGGGGCGTTGCTGTGCGCCAGTTCGTCGACCAGCACCAGTTTCGGTCGCGCCGCGAGGATGCCGTCGAGGTCCATTTCTTCGAGCATCACGCCACGGTATTCCGAGCGCAGCAGCGGTTGCTGCGGCAGGCCGCCGAGCAGCGCTTCGGTTTCGGCGCGGCCGTGGGTTTCGACCACCCCGGCAAGGACTTTCACGCCTTGGCGAAGCTGTGTGTGGGCAGCCTGGAGCATGGCGTAGGTCTTGCCGACACCGGGCGCGGCGCCGAGGAACACCTTCAGCCGGCCACGGCCGTCACGGGGCAGGTCTGCTAACAGCGCGTCGGCGCGGCCGGAGTCGCTCATGCTGGTCTCTTTTCCTGATATTGGTGCGGTGACGGTGATGGCGCCATCGCCAGCAGGCTGGCTCCCACAGGGGAATGTGGTCACCTCTGGGAGCTAGCCCAGCTAGCGAATGGCGGCGCCGCCGATTCAGAGTTGTTGCAGCGCCATGTTCAGCTCCAGCACATTCACCACCGGCGGCCCCACCAGCGGCTGTTCGATGTGCGCATCGAGCAACTGCTGCACCGTCGACACTGGCAGATCGCGCGCCTGGGCGACACGCGCCAGTTGATAGGCAATTGCCGCTGGTGGCAAGTGCGGATCGAGGCCGCTGGCTGAGGTGGTCAGTAACGCCAGCGGCACCGGGCCCTGGCCGGGAACCTGCAATTTCCGGGCGTCGTCGATCACCCGCGTGGCGAGCACCGGATTGCTCGGGGCGAGGTTGCTGGCGCTGCTGGAAACGGTGGCGAAGGCGCCGGCGGATGGCCGTGGGTGAAACCACGCATCGCCGCTGAAATCCTGGGCGATCAGTGAGGAGCCGCGGACTTTACCGTCGGCGTCACGCACCAGACTGCCATTGGCTTGCTCAGGGAAGGCCACCTGGGCAATGCCGGTGACCGCCAGTGGATAGGCGATGCCGGTGACCAGGGTCATCAGCACCAACAGGCTCAGGGCCGGACGTAGCATTGTGGACATTTATTGATCCTCGAATTCGTTGGGCAAACTTTTGGTGGGGTGTCAGGGAGATCTTTTCCCCCTCACCCCAGCCCTCTCCCCCAAGGGGGCGAGGGGGAAAGGGAGCCGATCTTCATGCTTTTCAAAACCCGGGCTTGACTCGGTATCTCAAGTCGGGGTACCTCTCGCAAACACCACGGTCAGTCCCCTCTCCCCCCGGGAGAGGGCTAGGGTGAGGGGATCTTCCAACTTCGCATTCAACTCGGTATCTCAAGTCGACGTACCTCTCGCAAACACCTCGGTCAGTCCCCTCTCCCCCCGGGAGAGGGCCAGGGTGAGGGGCTCTTTTCAGCCTCACGCCAGATGCAACGCCGTGAGCAGCATGTCGATCGCCTTGATCCCCACGAACGGCACCAGAATTCCGCCCACGCCATAGATCAACAGATTGCGCCGCAACAACGCCGCCGCACTCGCCGCCTGCACTCGCACGCCACGCAGTGCCAGCGGAATCAGCACGACAATGATCAAGGCGTTGAACACAATCGCCGACAGAATCGCGCTCTGCGGGCTGGTCAGCTGCATGATGTTCAGCACGCCCAGTTGCGGATAGATCGCAGCGAACAGCGCCGGCAGGATGGCGAAGTATTTGGCCACGTCGTTGGCAATGGAAAAGGTAGTCAGCGCGCCACGGGTTACCAGCAATTCCTTGCCGATCTGGACCACGTCGAGCAGCTTGGTCGGGTCGCTGTCGAGGTCAACCATGTTCGCCGCTTCGCGCGCTGCCTGCGTGCCGTCATTCATCGCCATGCCGACGTCAGCCTGGGCCAGCGCTGGCGCGTCGTTGGCGCCGTCGCCGCACATCGCGACCAGGCGACCGTCGTTCTGCTCGTGACGAATGCGCGCGAGTTTCTTCTCCGGTGTGGCTTCGGCAAGCACGTCATCGACGCCCGCCTCTGCCGCAATCGCCGCAGCGGTCAGCGGGTTGTCGCCGGTGACCATTACCGTGCGGATCCCCAGTTTGCGCAGTTCGGCAAAACGCTCGCGAATGCCTGGTTTGACCACGTCCTTGAGGTGGATCGCACCGAGCAGTTTGCCGTCGGCGCAGACCAGCAACGGCGTGCCGCCGCTCTGGGCGATCTTGTCGATTTCCCGCGACAGCGCAGGGGCCAGATCGGCGCGTTGCTGCCCGAGGAAGGTCAGCAACGAGTCCACCGCGCCCTTGCGATAGACGCTGCCCTGATAGTCGATACCCGACAAACGCGTTTCGGCACTGAATGGCACCACCGTCAGGACTTCCAGCGCCGGCTCAGGCTGCGGATGCAGACCGCGCAAGTACTCGACGATGGATTTGCCTTCCGCAGTTTCGTCGCCCAGCGAGGCAAACAACGCGCCCTCGGCCAGATCACGTGCCGACACACCCGGCGCGGCGTACACCGCGCTGCAACGGCGGTTGCCGAAGGTGATGGTGCCGGTCTTGTCCAGCAGCAGCACATGCACATCGCCTGCGGCTTCCACCGCGCGACCGGATTTGGCGATCACGTTGAGGCGCACCAGCCGATCCATCCCGGCAATGCCGATGGCCGAAAGCAGGCCGCCGATGGTGGTTGGAATCAGCGTGACCAGTAACGCCACCAGAAACACCAGCGGCAGGCTGCCGTTGGCGAAGTGAGCGAACGGTTGCAGGGTGACCACCACCAGTAGAAAGATCAGGGTAAGGCCGATCAGCAGAATATCCAGCGCGACTTCGTTCGGAGTCTTCTGGCGTTTCGCGCCTTCGACCAGTGCGATCATGCGGTCGAGGGTCGACTCGCCGGGGTTGGCGGTAATCCGCACCAGCAGCCAGTCGGACACCAGTCGCGTATTGCCGGTGACCGCCGAGCGATCACCGCCGGACTCGCGGATCACCGGCGCCGATTCACCGGTGATCGCCGCCTCGTTGACCGCCGCGATCCCTTCAATCACTTCGCCGTCGCCGGGGATCATCTCCCCCGCTTCGACGCGCACCACGTCACCCTTGCGCAGGTTGGCTGCGGGCACCACCTGGAAGCTGCCATCGGCCTGCCGGCGCCGGGCGCTGAGACCTTCGCTGCCTGCCTTGAGACTGTCGGCGCGGGCCTTGCCACGACCTTCGGCCAAGGCTTCGGCGAAGTTGGCGAACAGCACGGTGAACCACAGCCACAGGGCGATTTGTGCAGCCACCAGGGTCGACACATTGACATCGGGAATGAAGCACAGCACCGTGGTGAAAATGGCGGTCAGTTCGACCACCAGCATCACCGGTGAACGCTTCAGCTGCCGTGGGTCAAGCTTGACGAACGCTTGCACTAGCGCCGGGCGCCACAGCGCCGAGATCGCGGTTTTCGCTTGTTCCGGCGCTTTGGCAGCGACGGGTTTTATTGCGGGCATATTCATCGTCAGCTCCTCAGAAGCCCAGGCTCAGATGTTCGGCAATCGGGCCCAGCGCCAGGGTCGGCAGAAAGGTCAGGCCGCCCACCAGCAAAATGGTCACAGTCAGCAGGGTCACGAACAGCGGGCCGTGAGTCGGGAAGCTGTTCTGGCCGATCGGTGCGGTTTTCTTCATCGCCAGGCTGCCGGCCAGTGCCAGTACCGGGAGGATGTAGCCGAAGCGCCCGATCAACATGCCCAGGCCGAGCATCAGGTTGTGAAACGGTGTGTTCGCACTCAGGCCACCGAACGCCGAGCCGTTGTTGGCGCCCGCCGAGGTGTAGGCGTAGAGCAACTGGCTGAAACCGTGCGGGCCGGGGTTGCTGATGGTCGCCGCCGGGCCAGGCAAGGCAGCGGCAATCGCGCCGAGAACCAGCACGCTGACAGGCATCACCAACAGCGTGACCACGAGTAATTGCACTTCCCGCGCCTGGAGTTTCTTGCCGAGGTATTCAGGGGTGCGTCCGATCATCAGGCCGGCGAGGAACACCGCGATCAGCACGTTGAGCAACATGCCGTAGAGCCCGGCACCGACGCCGCCGAAGATCACTTCACCGACCATCATGTTGACCAGCGCGACCATGCCGCTCAGCGGGTTGAGGCTGTCGTGCATGCCATTGACCGAACCGTTCGACGCCGCCGTCGTGGTCACCGACCACAGCACCGTGGCGGTGGTGCCGAAACGCGCTTCTTTGCCTTCCAGCGGCGCAGTCTGCTCGACGGCGACATTGTTCAGGGTCGGATTTGGTTGATATTCGGCCCACAGCGAGGTCGCACCGCCGATCAGGAACAGCGCCAGCATGCAGGCGATGATCGCGCGGCTCTGGCGCAGATCCTTGACGTAGTGGCCGAAGGTGAACACCAGCGCCGCCGGAATCAGAATGATCGACGCGACTTCGAACAGATTGCTCCAGGCGGTCGGGTTCTCGAACGGATGTGCCGAGTTGACGCCGAAGAAACCGCCACCGTTGGTGCCCAGTTGCTTGATCGCAATCTGGCTGGCGGCCGGGCCGAGCGGGATCAGTTGATCGACACCCTGCATCGTCACCGCGTTGACGTACTGCGCAAACGTCTGCGGCACGCCCTGCCAGACCAGATACAGCGCCAGCAACAGGCACAGCGGCAGCAGGCCGTAGAGGGTAGCGCGGGTCATGTCGACCCAGAAGTTGCCGAGGGTCTGCGCCGATTTGCGGCCGATGCCACGGCACAGCGCGACCAGCACGGCGAGGCCGGTGGCGGCGCTGACGAAGTTCTGCACAGTGAGGCCGACCATCTGGCTCAGATAGCTGAGGGTCGCTTCACCGCTGTAGGACTGCCAGTTGGTATTGGTCATGAAACTGACCGCGGTGTTGAACGCCTGAGTCCACTCTTGGCCCGGCAAGTTCTGCGGGTTGAGCGGCAGGTGATCCTGGAACAGCAGAATCGCGAACAGCAACAGGAAACCGGCGAGGTTGAACGCGAGCAGCGCCAGCGTGTATTTCTGCCAGCTCTGCTCCACCTTTGGATCGACCCCGGCAATGCGATAGCAACCGCGCTCGACCGGACCGAGGATCGGCGTCAGCCAGGTGCGCTGGCCTTCCATCACCTTGTAGTAAAAGCGTCCCAGGAAAGGCGCGGGCAGCAAGACCAGCGCGAAGAAGCCGAGGATCAGCCAATAGTCATAACTGTGCATAGCCGCTCCTAGTTCCGGTCCGCGCGCAACAGCGCAACCAACAGATAAATGAACAGCCCCACTGCCAACAGCAATGACACCCCGTCCAGAACGCTCATGGAAGATCTCCGTGTAACGGCGTATTGCCGCGTGTGCGGTGATTGTCGGGAAGGAGGCTGTAAAGGAACGAGAGCGAGGGTAAGCGCGGGGCATAAAGAAAGCGTAAAGAGTGGTTTTATGCGGGGTTTACAGGCGGATTTCTTGTGTCTGTACAGGCCCCATCGCGAGCAGGCTCACTCCTACAGTTGGAATGCGATCCCCTGTAGGAGTGAGCCTGCTCGCGATAGCGGCATTCCCGGCAACATCGCACCCAACTGGCGCACAACACCAGCACGTCCAGCGCAGATCATCCCCGCTGCGACAGCTTTGAACTCATTACGACTTGTTTCAGCGTAATGGCACGCCCACTGCACACGCCCTCCCCCGAAGCTTTCCAATCCTTCAGGGAGCAAGCGCATGAACACACAACTCAAACCCACGCTGGGCACGCTGCACCTGTGGGGCATTGCCGTGGGGCTGGTGATTTCCGGGGAGTACTTCGGTTGGAGTTACGGCTGGGGCGTGGCCGGAACACTGGGCTTTCTGGTCACCTCGTTCATGGTCGCGACCATGTACACCTGCTTTATCTTCAGTTTCACCGAACTGACCACCGCGATTCCCCATGCCGGCGGGCCGTTTGCCTACAGCCGCCGCGCCTTCGGCGAGAAAGGCGGATTGATCGCCGGTCTGGCAACGCTGATCGAATTCGTGTTCGCGCCGCCAGCGATTGCGCTGGCGATCGGCGCTTACCTGAATGTGCAGTTTCCAGCGCTCGACCCGAAACACGCTGCCGTTGGCGCCTATATCGTGTTCATGGGCCTGAACATCCTTGGCGTGAAACTGGCCGCCACCTTCGAACTGATCGTCTGCGTGCTGGCGGTGGCTGAACTGCTGGTGTTCATGGGTGTGGTCGCCCCGGCGTTCAGTTTCAGCAACTTCGCCCTCAACGGCTGGGCAGGCTCGGATGTTTTCGGCGCACCGGCGATTGCCGGCATGTTCGCGGCGATTCCGTTCGCCATCTGGTTCTTCCTCGCCATCGAAGGCGCGGCGATGGCGGCGGAAGAAGCCAAAGACCCGAAACGCACGATTCCCAAGGCGTACATCAGCGGCATCCTGACCCTGGTATTGCTGGCGATGGGGGTGATGTTCTTCGCTGGCGGCGTCGGTGACTGGCGCACCCTGGCCAATATCAACGACCCGCTGCCGCAAGCGATGAAAACCGTAGTCGGCGACAACTCCGGCTGGCTGCACATGCTGGTGTGGATCGGCCTGTTCGGCCTGGTTGCCAGCTTCCACGGCATCATCCTCGGCTACTCTCGGCAGTTCTTCGCCCTCGCCCGCGCCGGGTATCTGCCGGCGTCGCTGGCGAAACTGTCGCGCTTTCAGACACCGCACCGCGCAATCATCGTTGGCGGCATCATCGGCATCGCGGCGATCTACAGCGATGGCCTGATCAACCTCGGCGGCATGACGCTGACCGCAGCGATGATCACCATGGCCGTGTTCGGTGCCATCGTGATGTACATCATGAGCATGCTCAGCCTGTTCAAACTGCGTAAATCCGAACCGAATCTGGAACGTACCTTCCGTGCGCCGTGCTATCCGCTGGTACCAATGATCGCGTTGGTACTGGCAGTGGTCTGCCTGGTGGCGATGGCGTGGTTCAACACGCTGATCGGCCTGATTTTCCTGGGTTTCATGGCGGTTGGATTCGGGTATTTCATGATGACGGGTCAATTGCGCGCCGATGCGCCGGCGGATGCGATGTTGACCGGTCTGTAACGCGCTCGGGTGTGCCGGGCAGAAGCGGCCTAGAATGGAACCACTGCGAAGTCGTTTCGCTCAAACGTGGTATGCAGCGTCGCACGGCGAAATCCTCGCCCGTCGAGCTGCCCTTGAGGAGAGCCGTTATGCCCTGGTATGCCTGGTTGATTCTGGTCGTTGCGATCGGCTCGATTGTTGGCGGATTGATGATGTTGCGTGACACCGCCAACAAGGTCGAACTGACCGATGAAGAACGCAAGCGCGTCGCACAACGCAATGCCGAAGCCGACGCCAAGGACGCACAGGATCGCTGACATCAACCCCGCCCGATCGGCGGGGTTTGCGTTTATATAGCCATTGGATCTGACCGCAGGCTTTTAAGAAGTAGAAGTACAGTCACCATCTAATTTTCCTTGGTTAAGATGCGTGCATTGTTGCGGAGAGTTCCCGATGCGTTATTCGCAGGACCATAAAGCCCAGACCCATCAGCGCATCATCAAGGAAGCCTCGGCGCGCTTTCGCAAGGACGGCATCGGCGCCACCGGCCTGCAACCTCTGATGAAAGCGCTGGGGCTGACCCATGGCGGTTTCTACTCACATTTCAAATCCAAGGACGATCTGGTGGAGAAGGCCCTGCAGGAGGCCGGTAATCAGGTCGACGGCTTGTGCGCAGAGATTTTCGCTCAGGACAATGCACTGGATCTGTTCATCGAGACCTATCTATCGGAGTGGCATCAAACATCACCCGATGAAGGCTGCCCGCTGCTGACCATTTCCTCCGAACTGGGCCTGCGCGGGCAACCGAGCCCCACCAGTGATGAAGTGCTCAACGCACGGCTGACGCAAATCGAGAACAGTCTCGACGGCGAAAACAATGCAGAGCGTGCCATCGTCATCATGGCGACCCTGGTCGGCGCGTTGCTGCTGTCACGCAGCGTCGCGGATGCCGGGTTTGCGCAACGCATCCTCGACGTCACCCGCGACCACCTGAAGAACCGCGACTAAGCCTGCCAGCGCTTGAACAACACGCTTGCATTGACCCCGCCAAAACCGAAGCCATTGGACAACGCATACTCGATCGGCATGGAACGCGCCTGGCCATGGACAATGTCCACCCCTGCACTCGCCGGGTCCGGGTTGTCGAAGTTCAGCGTCGGCGATACCACCTGGTCACGAATCGCCAATAGCGTGAAAATCGCTTCAAGACCGCCTGCAGCACCGAGCAAGTGGCCGGTAGCGGATTTGGTCGAAGTGACAGCGATTTTGTTTTCGGCACCGAACACCGCCTTGATCGCCGCCAGTTCGCCAAGATCGCCTACAGGCGTCGACGTCGCATGAGCATTCAGATGCTGGACCTGAGCCGGCTCGATAGCCGCCTGCGCCAACGCCAGCTCCATCGCACGGCGGGCTCCGCTGCCATCTTCCGGCCCGGCGGTCAGGTGGTAAGCGTCGGCACTGGTGCCGTAGCCGACCAGTTCGGCTAACGGTTGTGCGCCACGTGCCAAGGCATGTTCGAGTGATTCGATGACCAGCAGACCGGCCCCCTCGCCCATCACGAATCCGTCACGACCGCTGTCGAACGGTCGCGATGCGCGCTCAGGCGTGTCGTTGTAACCGCTCGACAGCGCCCGCGCTGCGGCGAAGCCAGCAAGACTGACACGGTCAATGCAGGCTTCTGCCCCGCCGCACACCGCAATGTCTGCTTCACCGGAACGGATCAACCGTGCCGCATCGCCGATCGCCTGGACGCCCGCCGCGCATGCTGTGACCGGCGCGCCCAGAGGCCCTTTCAGCCCATGCTGGATCGAGACATGACCGGCGGCAAGATTAACCAGAAACGACGGAACGGTGAATGGCGACAAACGCCGAGGGCCGCGGCTGTCAGTGGTGCGCACCGCATCGGCGATCGCACCGAAGCCACCGACACCGGAGCCGATGATCGTCGCCGTGCGCTCTCGGTCCTTGTCTTCTTGCGGATGCCAGCCGGCCTGCTCCAGCGCTTGTCTTGCCGCCTCCATGGCGAACAGGATGAAGCGGTCCATCTTCTTCTGCTCTTTCGGCGCAGTGGCGCGATCCGGATCGAAACCGGCTTCGGCATCCTCCTCCTGGGTTGGCACACGACCGCCAACACGCGCAGGCAAGTCAGCAACCACCGCGTCCGGCAGGTTGCGCAGCCCCGAGCGTCCGGCCAGCAAACGCTGCCAGACCACTTCGACACCACTGCCCAACGGCGAAACCAGCCCCATGCCTGTAACCACAATTCGACGCGAATCCATACCCTGCTGACCTCCGATCAAGATTTGTAGCGTTGTGCCGCGGAACTGCGCGACAAGTTCGGCACCATGACGTGGCGTGCGGCGACGAATGCCTGCCATTCACCCGCATCAGGCAGCGAAGGAATAGTGATCAACTCGCCCTGATCCAGCCCGGCCAGCGCCGCATCGACCATTTCTTCCGCCTCCATGATCATCTCCGCCGGGATGCCACTGGCATCGGTACCCGAGCGCGCCCAGATTTCAGTGCGCGTCACACCGGGCAACACGGCCTGAACCTGCACGCCGGTGCCATCGAGCTCGGTATGCAGCGACTGTGTCAGGCTCAGCACATAGGCCTTGCTCGCGCTGTAGGTGGCATTGAAACGTTCAGGAAACAGCGCCACCACCGAGGCGATGTTGATAATCGTCCCACGGCCGGCCTTGGCGAAACTGGCAGCGGCGGCCGATGCCAAGCGAGTGACGGCGGTTATATTCAGCTGGATCAGTTGCTCCAATTGCTCCATATCAGCGTTGGCCAACAAGCCGTTTGCCGCAACACCGGCATTATTGACCAGCAGGCTGATGCTTGAATCACTTCGCAGTCGTTGCTCGAGTTTGAGCACATCGTCCCTTTGCGTCAGATCCGCTTTCAACACCTCTACCTGAACACCGTGTGCATCACGCAAGCGGCTCGCGGCATTTTCCAGACGCTCCTGATCACGGGCGACCAACAGCAGATCGAATCCGCGTGCTGCCAGTCGTTGGGCGTAGATGGCACCGATACCCGACGAGGCGCCGGTCACGAGCGCTGTACCTTGAGACGTTGCAAAATTCATGAGAGTGCTCCAACAGGACTGGGCGGGAAGGCTGTAGATCGCGCCGGCATGACCGAACGGTAGATTATTATAGGCATAATCTTACCGACATATGATAGCCGTAATTTTAACTTGGCGATGAATTGCCGTCCTGTTGAGCCCATCAGCTCGTCACCGCACAAAATCAAAAAAGGCCGGTCAATGACCGGCCTCCTGGCGTTGAACATTCAGCTTAGTTGACTTCCAGCCTGTCGCGGTTGCGATCCAGAATCGCCTTGCCAATCCCCTTGACCTCGAGCAACTCGTCAACCGAGGAGAATGGTCCGTTTGTTTCACGATACGCAACAATTGCCTGTGCTTTGGCTTCGCCAACGCCTGCCAGTTCTTTCTGCAGTGTTGCCGCATCGGCGTCATTGAGGTCAATCTTCGCACTTTGCGCAGACTTCGCGGCATCCATCACCACAGGCGCAGTGGCGCCCTCCGAGGGCGAGACAGGTGCCGCAATCGCGGCAATCGAGGCGCTGGTCAGGAAAGCGAAAATCAAGGAATAGAAATAACCGGTACGCATAAGTGACGCTCCATCATCGTTTGAGAAAGCAGCTTTTCCGAAGCTGCTCTTCAAACGTAGGTCATGGCGGGGGGATGTCAAAAATGCGAGCGTTACAGGATGTGAAACAATCAGGTTTCCAGGCGGCGCTGCTGATAGATCCAGTCGACTATCTCGCCGTCAGGTGTGTAGCCGCTGACAGTCTCGCGCAGGAGCTGACGAACGCGGGCGTAGTCGTCACTTTCAACGGCGGCGAGCAGCTCGCTTAGCCTGACCTTCAACACATCCCACGGCAAATGGTCTTCATTGGCTGTCATGATCATCGGATGCGGCGTGGACGCGACGTTATCGCCGATCAGCAGCTCCTCGTACAGCTTTTCACCAGGGCGCAAACCCGTGAACTCAATGGAAATATCGCCCTGCGGATTTCGTTCGGAACGAATGCTCAAACCGGACAGATGAATCATTTTCTCCGCCAGTTCCACTATTTTTACCGGCTCCCCCATGTCCAGCACGAACACGTCGCCGCCCTGCCCCATCGAACCTGCCTGGATCACCAGTTGAGCAGCTTCTGGAATGGTCATGAAATAACGTGTGATTTTCGGATGGGTCACCGTGAGTGGGCCGCCAGACTTTATCTGGCTGTGAAACAGCGGAATGACCGATCCGGAGGAGCCCAGCACATTGCCAAAGCGCACCATGGTAAAACGCGTCTTGTTGACCCTGGAAACATTGGACTTGTCGCCAAACAAGACCGGCGCGACCTCCCGACTCAGTGCCTGCAAGGTCAATTCGGCCAACCGCTTGGTACTGCCCATGACATTGGTCGGACGCACCGCCTTATCGGTGGAAATAAGCACAAAGTTCGACACGCCCGACTGCAAGGCCGCCTGTGCAGTGTTGAGCGTGCCGATCACATTGTTGAGCACGCCTTCAGCGATATTGTGTTCAACCATCGGCACGTGCTTATAAGCCGCCGCGTGGTAAACCGTATCAACTTTCCAGGTTTTCATCACATCCAGCAGCTTGTCCTGATGCCGTATCGAACCGAGGATGGGCAACAACCTGACCTGGACCGATTCACGACACCCGCGCTCTTCCAGTTCACGCAAGATGCTGTACAGATTGAACTCACTGTGTTCGAACAGGATAAGTGTGGTCGGCTGCAGTAAAAAAATCTGCCGGCAGAGCTCCGAACCGATGGAGCCACCCGCTCCGGTCACCATCACCGTTTTGCCGGTGATACAGCGTTCCAGCAGATCGGGCTGCGCAGGCACCGCGTCTCGCCCCAGCAGGTCGGCGATGTCGACTTCCTGAATGTCTTCGACTCTTACCCGCCCGCTGGCCAGATCCGTGAAGTTGGGCACACTGCGTACATGCAGAGGAAAACCTTCCAGCAGATCGAGTATCTCCCGCCGGCGCGCGCGGGTGGACGACGGCAGTGCGAGCAGGATTTCCTGAGCGCCGGTCACGTCGATCATTTGCTGGATATGTTTGGGTTTATAGACCTGCAGGCCTGAGATCGATCTATCGGAAATGCCAGGATCATCGTCAATGAAAGCCACGGGGCGCAGGACCCGCCCCATGCGCAGTGCCGCGACCAACTGATTGCCCGCCACGCCGGCTCCGTAAACAGCCACTTTGGTCAGACCGTCATCGCGGTTGGTAAAGGGCACATGTTGCGCCGCGGTGAACCAGTCCCCCATGAAATACTGGCGCATGCACAAGCGCAGGCCGCCAATGATGACAAGGCTCAACCACCAGTAATTGAAAATGATCGAACGTGGCACAACGACCTGGTGATTGCTGTACCAGTAGACGACGAGCGCCAGAACCAGCGAGGACAGACTGACAGCCTTGATGATCGCGATAAGCGCGTCATTGCCGAAATAGCGCATCACGGCGCGATACATTCCGAACCGAACGAACAGAGGAATGGCGACAAGCGGTGCACAGATGAACAACCACAGGTGGACCTTGAACGGATTGACCATCTCGTCGATGCCCAGCCTGACGATGAACGCCATCCACAGCGCTACCCAGACCAGGACGATGTCCGTGACAACTTGCAGCATCCTCTTGTTTCTACGCGGCAGGCCCAGCAGGAACTGCCTCATCTTGTCCATATTGATCTCTGGCACCTACGAGAACTCCTTTCAGCGGGCAACAGAACCCGAAAATCTACCGCCGCCCGACACTGTAAACCCATGCAGCGCAGTTTTGCTGTGGATTTCGAAATGAAGCCCGGGTTCCGACAAAACACAATCCGATGACGCTGAAGCATCAATGCACGCCATCCCTGATATCCCGGCGCGTCTCGACACTTCGTCAACTGAACAGCGTCATCGCTCGCGCTGTCCAGTTGACTACTCAGGCGATGCATCATGCAGACGCGGTGTAACCCTCACAGGATTTCGCTGCCCGTCCCTTGGCTATGTTGTAAGCATCGTGCAACAACTTGTGCCGCTCCAGACGGATATTCGGGTCTGCCGGAGTACGGAACAAGGAAGTGGTTTTCGCGACGTAAGTAAACTTGTTGCCAAAACCGTATCTGAGCCACAGGTTCCAGTCTTCAAGATTGCTCATATCGGTCTCAAATCCGCCACGTTGCAAGTAAAGCTCACGCTTGAAGAGTAGCGACTGAATCGGAATGAAGTTGTGGTCCAGCAGGACGTTGTAGTCGTATTCCTGTTTGAAGTAGGAAGGCGTTTCATGACTCGTCTCGGTGTAACGTCCATCCGCGCCAGTGATGGTGCCGACTTCCATGGCCAGTGAATAGGCCGCCACCGATTCGTGATCTTTTGCCAGCGCTCCGATCAACACTTCGACGTGATCGGAGAACAGCAGATCATCATCATCCAGGAACATGCAGTAAGTACCCTTGGCCATTTCGAGGCCATGGTTGCCGGTGACGGACCGACCGACTTTGTCCATCCCGTAGAAGCGGATCGGGTGACCTGGCTGTTGCTGGAACTCAGCCACCAGCTCTTTCATCGTCTCACCGCCGTCTTCAACCACCACCAGCTCTACGTTCGGATAAGTCTGATTGCGTACGGAGATGATCGCCTGACGCAGAAACTCGGTGCGGTTGCGATAAGTTCGGGTGACGATCGTGACAAGCGGCATCTCGTCGAGTTGCTCACCGATTGTCCAGAAGGCGCCGTCCCGAATCATTTCGTAGTCGAACCCGCGGAAGGGGAAGTACGTTTCCTTGCTGGAACCCTTGCCCGACAGAAAGTGCGGCGCTTTGCGAACGATCTTGCCGATGTTGCCAATCAAATCACGCCGAACGCCAGCATAAACTTCCGGGCGGAACAACAGAGCACTTTGCAGGACCAGCGCGCCGAACTTGTCGCTCATATCGCCATAACGCAGGCGCAGATAAGCGTTCGCCAACGTACTGCCGGTGAACTGAATCGGCTTGACATGGTTCTCGTGCTCGTAGGTGTAGTGGTAAACCACTGCCGACGGGCAGTATTTCAACTGGTAACCGAAAGACCGGAATCGATAGGACAATTCGACATCTTCGCCATACATGAAAATTTCATGCTCATAACCGCCCACCTTGAAGTAAGCGGAGCGCCGGACCAGGATGCAGGCATGGGAAGACCAGTTGGTTTCCAGAGTGACCGGGTCATAATATTTCGGATGTTCGTAGGGCGCCTGACGCAACTCCCATGACGCAACGGCTCCAGAGGTATCGCTGCCTGCCGCCGCTACCGCATTGGCGATGGATCGCGGCGCGAACACGATGTCGATGTTGCTGATCAGAATCCATTCGGATTGACCGGTCTTGATCGCCCGATCATGTCCCAGACCGAAGCCGACGTTTTTGCCCTGAACCACTTCAAAACCCGCCACCTGCGACGCGAGTGTGGTTTTCCAGCGTTGCAGCTCGGCCACAGTATTGTCGCTGGAGCCGTTATCGACAAAACACAGGTTGAGTTTTTGCAGCGGATATTCCTGCGCGGTCAGCGATGCAAAGAATCCATCGACCCACTTGCTGCTGTTATAGGTCACGATCGAGACGTCAATGACGGGCTGCGCGTCGAGCGCCGGCAACGTCGGTGCGTAGACAAAACGCCGATCCGCGATCGCTTGCACGGCGGCGAGATTGTTTCGGGAGTTGATCGCCCGCATCATTTTCGCTTGCACGTTTTTGATCAGGTGCCGCACACGCATGCGCACGCCAATCAGCGCCGGGAATTTCTGGTAAACCGGGCGCAGTACGGCACGCGGATTTCTGACCACGCGCTGCATTTTCCCCCAGCCGCGCAGAACCAGACGGCTAACGCCGCGCAACGGCCGGGTGATTTGCCACGATCTGGAGATATAAATCTTCCAGAGATCGTACTTGAGCACCTCTATCTGCTCTTCGCGCGCCTGCAATTGCTCTTCACGCGCCTGCAAAAGCTGCGTCAGTCGTTCCTGCTCGAGGAGCAGCTGGTTTTGCATCTGAATGAGTTCGTCGTTGTCATTCATATACCTGTCGCTCAGGACCAGACTGAGCCTGTCATCCGTCGCCGAAAGTTGCTCTTTTGTTTCATGTAATTGGTGGCGAACACCCGATAGCTCGGCCTGCATGTCCAGATACGTATGATTGAGCGCAGCCAGATCCGCCTGCACCTCCAGCGCCTTGTCTTCAAGCCAGGTGATGTAAGACTGCTGACGGTAAACTTCCAGTTCCGCGTCGAATGCATTCCTCGTCTGACCGCTGACTGATGTCCGGGTCAAGCGCGAAAGGTGCGCCGATGGCTCGATGAATTGCGCCTCGCTCAAAAAGTAGCGGGACTGCGCAAAGTCCAGAAGCAACGCCCGGAATTCCCGGCTGCACGGTGCGACAGCACCGTTCGCTTGCCAGTGGGATGCCAGATCCTGCGGTTGTTTCACATCGATGGTCAAACCGGTGCCGCTGTACGGCGCCTTACCCAACGCGTAGACAGTCTTTCCAGCCAGGGCGGCTTCAAAACCCGCCGAAGAGTTGATCGTGAACACCACATCGGCGCTGGCAATCAATTGCGTGATGCTGTGTTCCCTGTCAGCCACCTCGACATGTTCGGGCAACTCAGGCACCTCATCCAATGGATGCGGTTTGACAATCACCCGGTAATCCTTGTTTCCGATGACAGTCAGCACATGATCGACGTACTCGGCCATGCTTGCGAAAGGCGAGCCCATGATGATGTTCGAGTCATCCTGCACCTGCAGCAGAATCAGAGCCGTCGGCAGCTGTTGATTTCCCTCCAGACGATAACTCTCTTCCATCTGCGCGAGTCGTTCCAGCGCCTCCTCGGTCGGTTGGGCGCCGGTCTGCTGCCGATACTCGGCAAATTCGACGGCAAATCCACTGCGTACATTGACCCCACGGGTGTCCGAGTAATAAGCCATTGGATTTGGCGCGCGCAACATACCCAGCTCATTGAAAAGCAAAGGCACATCATTGGCCGCACACACGGTTTCGAGCCTACCGTCGTAGTTCCAGCAGAACACCAGATCCGGGTCCACGTTGTCGATCAAGGCAGTGACAAAATGATCATGGAATTTCAATGGCTGCTTATTGAGGAGGCAGCGCCAGTCTTCCAGCCACTGGGCATTACCTGACACCGGGTACTCACACCCGTAAGAAGACGGACTGATCCACGCGTGGCGGAAATCCGGGTATTGAGCCTTGAGCTCATCAGAACCAACGAAGATGCACTCCCAGCCTTCATCGCTGAACTTGTTGGCCAGTGGCAGATAGACGTCAACGATACTGCTGAATAATGTTGCACGCTCTCTCAACACCAGTGGCAAGGTGTAGAAAACCACGCGTTTGTATTTGCGCGAAGCGACTTTGGCTGCGGGATCACCCGCCGCGATGCTTTCAGGCTCGATATTGAATTTCACCACCGAGTTGGCTGCGATGATGGAGCCGTTGCCGATCACGGCACCGGCCAGTACCGAAGCGCTGGCACCGATCCATACATCATCGCCGATGCTGACTTCAGCCAGTCGCAGGCCCTGATTCTTGATGGGCGCGTGCAAATCATAGCGATGGGCCGACGAAGTGATGGAAACGTTGGGCGCAACCAACACATCCTTGCCGATGGTCACCTTGCCACTGCCGTTGATCCAGGTACCGCAATTGATGACAGTACCCGAACCGATACGCAAGTAGCCTTGCGCCCCGCATTCGATGACGACGTTATCGCGCAACTGCACACCGTCCTCGATGATGCACTCAGCCGCTTCGTCGACATGAAACCTGACTGTGTCAGCGATATCAGCATTACCGATCTTAAGCATGATTCAAGCAACCTTCACTACGTTGACAGTTGACGGGCAATAGGCAACGCCCACGATCTGACGTCCACCGGACACGCTGACTTTGCGCATCGGCCAACGTTGATCAAGCTCAACGCGTTCTCCGTCCAGACTCGCCATACCGATAAACAGAAAATATTCTCCCGGGGCAACATTCAACGGGAAGGTAAAACTGATCTTGTAAGCGCCTGCATCCAGATCGAATTTACACCCGGCCAGCAACGTATTGTCCCCGGCAACATCGACGCCTTTGGCATCGCGCAGGGAATAACCCATGACCACTTCCTTGAGTTGTGCGTACGACTGCACATAGCAATGCATCGTGACATCTTCGGTGGGTTCGAAGTGGCTGGTCTGCGTTCCATCGGCACTGAAAAAGTCGACGGCATTGATCTTTGCCGCGCCGGAACCGAACCGGACCTCCGAGATATCCCCCAACTCAGTGTCGTAGGAAACATCGACATGCTGTTCTTCGACCACCGGGACAGACACCGAACTGCTGTTGCGAACTTTCTTTTCGTAGTTTTTGGTCGCGGTCAGCACATCGGTGCTGTGGTCGATGATCTGTCCGTTCTGCATGACAATAACGGCCTGGCAGAAACGAATGACCGACTGGGTATCGTGCGAAACGAACAGGATCGTCGTGCCACGCTCTTGCATATGCTTCATCTTGAGCATGCATTTGAGCTGGAATCCCGCATCTCCGACGCTTAGCGCTTCGTCAACGATCAGCACATCCGGCTCGACGTTGATCGCCACGGAAAAAGCCAGACGCGCAAACATGCCACTGCTGTACATGCGAACGGGCTGATTGACGAAATCGCCAATATCGGCGAACTCGAGAATCGCCGCGATCCGCGTCTGCATTTCCTCACGGGAGTAACCCATAAGGGAGCCCTGGAAATAAATGTTCTCAACGCCGGTGTAATCGGGATTGAAGCCTGCACCCAACTCCAGCAGGGAAGCTACCCGACCGACAACCGTGACCTCGCCGCTGGAGGGTGTCAGCACGCCGGTGAGGATTTTCAGCAAGGTACTTTTACCTGCGCCGTTTTTCCCCAAGATTCCGACTGTCTGGCCTTTTTCGACAGTAAAAGAGACATCGGTCAGCGCATGAAAATCATGATGCCGATGCTTGCCGAAGAGCGAAAGAGCTTCGACCAGCCTGTCGACCGGCTTGTTGTAAAGCCTGTAGACCTTACTGACATTTCGGACGCTGATTGCGCTCTCGTTCACTGCATTCATCACAAAACATCCGCAAAATGAGGTCTTAACTTTCTGAACGTATGCCAGCCCACGAACATCAGGACAATCATGACGCCCCAGAAAAACAGGGTCTGGGTCGGACGTTGCCAAAACCAGACATCACGTATGAGCGAGTCTCTGAATCCTTCGACAATGTAGGCAAACGGGTTCAACCGCAGATACGACGCTGCCCTGCCCTGAATCGCATCGATATCCCAGAACACAGGCGTCAACCAGAACCCGAACTGCGTAGCCATCGCCACCAACTGGCTCAGGTCGGGAAAGAAAATAACCACCGAGCTGGTAATCCAGGCGATTGCCAGAAGCAGCATGAACAGACAGGCGATGTAATACCCGACCTGCAACCAGTAAAGGTTCGGCTCATAGCCGTAGATAACGAAGAGCAGCAACAGGATGAACACGAAGAACACGTGGACCAGTACTGCCGAGCTAAGTTTGACCAATGGCAGCAGCGATACCTTGAAAACGATTTTCTTCACCAGAAAACTGTTTTCCTTGACCGCCGTGCATCCGGAATTCAATGCTTCGACGGTGAAAAACCACGGAACCAGGCCGCACACCAGCCACAAGACAAAAGGGAAATCTCCGTGGGGAGCCGCCTTGAACCCGAACTGAAACACGAACCACAGAATCAGTGTGGTCGCGCAGGGTTGAATGAATACCCACAAAAATCCGAGATAGTTAGTCAGGTAGCGAGCCCGAAGATCATTTGAAATCAGGCTCACCAGAATCCTGCGGTCCGCCAGCATTGCCCTGAGCCAACTCATTGAAAATCTCCGGACGTTTCCATCTCGTTCATCACCGTTTCACAACTACCGCACGACATCATGGCTTCCATTTAACGATCCGGGGTCATCGGCTTCAGGCTTTCAGCCTCTGGCACAAAAACCGGTTTTGTCTGCGCGCCGACCTCTGCCCTGGACTTGTCCCTGGGCTTGAATTTCAACACGCGTTTTTCCACCAGATGCCAGGACGCATAGCCAAGCACCAAGGTGATGGCAATCGTGACAAACAGGTAAAGCGGATAGGACATCTCCGGGAATTTCAGCAATACAAACTGCTGGACCGGGAAAGCGTAGATGTACACACCGTAGGAGCAGTCACCCACGCGATTGATCCAGCTGCCCAAACGGCTGCTGGACAAGCCATAAGCCAGGACAACGTAAGGCAGGCTGATCCAGAGCAGGATCTTCGAGACCGGGGCATACGGCGCCAGCAGAATGGTCGCCATGATCAGCACGCAAACACCCGATAGACTGAACCAGCGCTCAAGCCGCCACTTCGCGTAACAGGCACCAATCATGAAATAGATGCCGGTCAGGAAAATATTACGGACATCAGTGCCATAGACCACCACCAGTTCCGCGCCACGCCAGCACCAGAAAATAACGGTCAGCGCGAACCCTGCGGTTGCTGCTGCATATACCCAGCGACCGCTCTTGAAGATCAGCCCGAGCGCGACGACGACCAGGTACATGAAGAATTCTACCGGCAGACTCCACAACGAACCGTTGACGGCATTGGGGACGCGCGCGTGCTCCAGAACACCGGGCAGGTAGAACACCGGACTCAGGATGACATTCCACAGATAACCCCAGAATTGCGGATGCGCGAAATACTCACTGATCGTCAGAGTCGTAAACAGCGGCCCCAGAATGAACATGCTGATCAGCACGACCACGATCAATGCCGGAAAAATGCGCAACGATCGCTTGATCAGGAAATTGCCCACCGAAGGTGTGGAATCCCAACTCTTGACGATCAGATAACCACTGATGATGAAGAAAATTTCGATGCCCAGACCGCCGTAGGAGGCAAGCCCCAGAAAGCCGGCCGGCGGGTTGCCGTAAAAGGCGAAGGAGTGGGCGTAAAGGACCAGTAGCGCAGCAATCAGCCGAAGCAAGTTTAAATTATTATCCTTATGCTGCATTTATTACCGCTCCACTACTGTGAACTGCTCAAATTGACTGACATGTTTTAAGAGATTTCCCGGCTATGCCTACCAGGCCAGATCCGTCTGACCTCCACTGGCAACAGCCTCATCCGCTCGGCCTGCGCGGGGGGGCGATCATACCACTATCCTAATCAAGGTCCACGCCCGCCAAGGCCTCTAGCGAAGCAGCACGCTGGCACGCACTCATCAATCAAGCGGTTTCCCGAGTACCTGCGCCAAATTTCGCCGCCAGCCACAGCAATGGTGCATACGCGATGATCAACCCGGTGATACCGGAGACCACACCCAGCGCCACCAACAGCGCGCAAGGCAGTAACCACAACAGGTTTATCGCAACGACAGCGAGGGTGACTGTCTTGTGGCTCTGGAAATGTCGGGATGCATATTGATACGCATGGCTGCGATGGGCTTGATAAACCTTGTCACCATTGAGCAGGCGCCTGCACAGCGTCCAGGTCGAGTCCACCACAAAAACGCCTAACAGGATGACCCAGCTCCAGAGCAAGTCCGGGGCGACGATGGCCGCGCCAAGGGACAATATTCCCAGCGCCATGCCAAGAAATCCGCTGCCGGCGTCGCCCATGAAGATGCGCGCCGGCGGATAGTTCCAGCAGAGAAACCCGGCCACGGCACCGCTCAATAAAAGCGCGCCCCAGAGCGGCTCCGCATGCCCGCTGATCATGTAGATCAAAGCACTGCCCAGACAAGCACATAGCGCCTCGGCGCTTGCCAGCCCGTCGATGCCATCCATGAAATTGTAGAGATTGAGCATCCACACCAGATACACCACGGCAAGCAGGTTCCCGATCCATCCGAAATCGACAACCGAACCGAAAACGGCTACCGGGGCCAGTCCATCAAGCCAGCACAATGCCCAGATGGCTGCGCAAAAATGCCCCAGCAGGCGCCACCTGGCAGCAATATGCCCGTGATCGTCGGCGAATCCGATGATCGCCACCAACAAGCCGCTGCCCGACAGCGCGCAAAAAGTCGCCAGGTCCAGCAGCTCCAGCCCATACAGCACGGGCAACGCCAGCAGAAATGTGGCAACGATGGCCACACCACCGCCACGCGGCGTGGCCACGGTGTGCGAGCTGCGCTCGTTAGGGATATCCATCAAGCGTTTGGAAAGCGCGTAGTGCCTCAAACCCAGGGTCAATGCCCAGGACAGCAGAAAAACCAAAGTGAGCAAGCCGGCAAAAATCATCTCTTTCGAGTTCCCTGAAAATGGTCCGCGGTGCGCCGCAAAGCAGTGTCGACGTCAATCGGCGGCACCCAGCCCAGCAAGGCAGCGTTTTTGCTGATATCGACTTGCAGTGATTCACAGATTCGCTGCGCAACATTGCGCCGACCGACAACTGCCGCAAAGAACAGCAGCCATTTCGCCGGTACGGGTAACAAGCGAACCTTCTTCTGCAATGCCGATGCCATTCGCTTGAGCAAAACCGGAGTCGATAAATCGTCGCCGTCGCCGACGAGAAAGGTTTGTCCGGCAGCGGCCGGGTGATTGATGCAAGCAGTGATCAGACTCACCAGATTACCGATCGCCACCAGACTGCGCTGATTGCGGATGCCGCCCAAGGGCAAAACAATGCCTTTGTTCAGCACCTTGAGCAGACTGAGAAAGTTGGCTTTCACACCAGGCCCGTAAACCAGCGGCGGACGGATGATCACGATTTCCATGCCCGTTTGCTGGCCAAACGAATGCAAAGCCTGCTCCGCTTCGTGCTTGCTCAAGCCATAAGGGTCCTCGGGAGCCGGCACATCGTCAGCCGTAAAGGGACGACCGCAAACGGTACGTTCGCCGTTGACCTTGATCGAGCTGATGTAAACAAACCGCTTGACCCCGGCCTGCGCCGCCGATCGGGCCAGCTGCAAGGTTGCGTCGACATTGACGCGACGAAATTCGGCGAGCGCATCATCCGCTGTCTCGCGCATGACATGCACGCGCGCCGCTGCGTGCACGACTACGTCGATACCCGCCAGCTGCGCGGCAGAACTTGAGCCAAGCTCAAGCTGAACAAGCGGACACAGGCCTTGCAGACGCGTGGGGCCACGCACCGCTGCCACGGGCGCGAACCGGCGATCGAGCAGTAGATGGAACACCAGCGCTTCACCGACGAACCCCCTCGCACCGGTAACCAGTACTTTACAAGGACTCACCTGACAGCCTTCCCTGCAAGCGCTGTGCCCCAGCAAATCAGAAAAAACAGTACGCGATCCCTGATACGCCGACGGCAGTGCCACGACGCAAACGAAAGGCGTATCAATTGCCAGCGGCGCAATTGCAGCCAGCTGCTGACGAACGGATCGGTCGTGCGGTCTGTCAGTCTTGCGATCAAGGCAACCTGGGTAAACCACCAGCCGTCATGAACCGACTTGTAACGCGCAATCATCGTGCCCAGGCCGGTGTTTGCGCCGACCTGATTGTTTTCATGCTGCCGATATTCCATTGAAGGACGGGGATCGATGTACCAGCGATAGCCATGACTGCGAGCGAAGGCATAGCAATACCAGTCATGCAGGGTGACATTTTGCAGTTCTTCCCAGTGTGTCAGCATCGATTGCTTCATCGCATGAGCCAACGTCGCGCTGAGCACATAAGTGCACCCGGGGCCGGCCGCTTCGAAAAGGAAATCCCAACGCGTTTGCGGTTGTGCCTTGTGGATCAGACGCCTGCTGCCGTTTTCCCAGAACGCCGTGACGTTACTGGAACAGGCATCGGCACCCGTGTCGCGCAACGAGGCGATAGCCCGCTCCAGCTTGTCGTCATGCCAGATATCGTCTTGATCAGCAAAGGAGACATAGTCGTAATCGCGCAAATCGACATCACGCAGCAGTCGAAAGAAATTGCGTGACGCGCCTCCAAAACGCTCGCCGCATGGCAGAAGGTTTACATTTGCGTGCCTGGCCGCAAATTCTTCGCACCAGGACTCCGTGCCGTCAGTGGACGCATCGACGCTGATGTAAATACTGACCTGCACCGCAACCTGGCCCAGGATCGAAGCTATCTGCTCTTCGATCCATTGCATTCCATTGTAAGCGGCCAGCAAAACCGCAACCCGGGGAGTTCTTACTGGCATTCCATTCCTGCTTGCACGATTTTGACAACATGGGCGAGATCGCAAAGACTCAGCGAGTGCTGGAGTCCAGCAATTTCTGCAAGTACTGGCCGTAGCCGGTTTTCTTCAGACTGTCCGCCTGTTTTGCCAACTGCTGCGCTTCAATCCAGCCGTTGTTGAACGCGATCTCTTCGAGACAGGCGACCTTCAAGCCCTGGCGCTGCTCAATGGTGTGGACGAAGTGACTGGCTTCCAGCAAGGAGTCGTGCGTGCCTGTGTCCAGCCAGGCAAATCCACGGCCCAGCATCTCGACCTTCAACGATTTGCGCTCGAGGTAGGCCTGGTTGATATCGGTAATTTCCAGCTCGCCACGTGGCGAAGGCTTGATGCTCTTGGCGATCTCGACAACCTGATTGTCGTAGAAGTACAGACCGGTCACCGCGTAGTTGGATTTTGGCTTGACGGGTTTCTCTTCGATACTCAGCGCACGCCCCGTTGCGTCAAACTCCACCACACCAAAACGCTCGGGATCGGAAACGTGATAACCGAACACCGTCGCACCGTGTGTTTGATCGGTCGCGGCGCGCAAATTGTCGGAAAAGTGCTGACCGTAAAAGATGTTGTCGCCGAGTATCAGGCAGCAAGGATCCTCGCCGATGAACTCCTCGCCAATGATGAACGCCTGAGCCAGGCCGTCCGGACTTGGCTGTTCGGCATAGGTGAGCTTGATACCGTAGGTACTGCCATCGCCGAGCAACTTGCGAAAGCAGGGCAAATCTTCAGGCGTGGAAATAATCAGAATTTCGCGCATGCCTGCGAGCATCAGCACAGACAGCGGATAAAAGATCATCGGCTTGTCGTAGATCGGCAGCATCTGTTTCGAAACGCCGAGAGTCAGCGGATGCAGGCGCGTGCCCGAGCCGCCGGCGAGGATGATGCCTTTACGATTTGTCGTGGTCATTTGTTCAGAACTTCCATAAGCATTCGGGTTACACCACTTTGCCAATCCGGCAAGTGCAGAGAAAAATTGTCGCGCAGCTTCTGAGTATTCAAGCGGGAATTCAAGGGGCGGCGTGCAGGTGTCGGATAGGCTGTGGTTTCAATCGGATCAACGGCTTTCACGGTAAGCTGCTCACCGTTGGCCTGAGCGAATTCGATCACATGCGTGGCGTAACCATGCCAGGACACCTCACCGGCAGCAGCCAGGTGATACAAACCCGACAGATGTTGCTGATCCATAACCTGGCGGAGCGCCACAGCCGTGACGTCGGCGATCAGGTCTGCGCCAGTCGGCGCGCCGATCTGATCGGCGATCACGCTCAGGGTTTCGCGATCCTTCGCCAGGCGCAGCATGGTCTTGGCAAAGTTATTCCCGCGGGCTCCGTATACCCAACTGGTGCGAAAGACCAGGTGTTTGCACCCTGAGGCAATAATCGCCTGCTCGCCGGCGAGCTTGCTGGCGCCGTAATGATTGACCGGTGCAACAGGATCCGTCTCCAGCCATGGCGTCACACCCTGACCATTGAAAACATAATCCGTTGAGTAATGGACCAGCCAGGCGCCCGACGCGGCGGCTTCTTCAGCCATGACGCCAGTCGCCAGGCCGTTGATGCGACTGGCCAGCTCGGTCTCTGATTCAGCCTTGTCGACGGCAGTATAGGCAGCGGCATTGACAATGACGTCAGGCGCTATCTGCCGGATTGTCGAGCGCAACGATTCAAGGCTCGCAAGATCTCCGCTCAGCCCTCCCAGCGGTTGACGATCTAGTGCGACCAACTCACCGAGTGGCGCCAGAGAGCGCTGCAATTCCCAGCCCACTTGGCCATTCTTTCCCAACAGAAGGATTTTCATGCTTTATTCGAACGATCTGCGTAGTTTTGATCGATCCACTGCTGATAGCTGCCGCTCTTCACGTGCTCTACCCATTCGGCATTGTTCAGGTACCACTCGACCGTCTTGCGGATACCGGTTTCGAACGTTTCTTCAGGCGCCCAGCCAAGTTCTCGCTGGATTTTGCCCGCATCGATCGCGTAGCGCTGGTCATGACCTGGCCGGTCTTGCACGTAGGTGATCAAACTGGCATGGGGGCGGTGGGCGGAATCCGGCCGCAGCTCATCAAGCAATGCACACAAGGTATGTACCACTTCGATATTCTGCTTTTCATTATGCCCGCCGATGTTGTAGGTCTCACCGATAACGCCTTCGGTGACTACTTTGTAAAGGGCGCGAGCGTGGTCCTCCACATACAGCCAGTCACGCACCTGGTCGCCTTTGCCGTAAACGGGCAGCGGCTTGCCTTCCAGTGCATTGAGAATGATCAGCGGGATCAACTTCTCCGGGAAGTGGCACGGGCCATAGTTGTTCGAGCAGTTGGTAACCAGTGTCGGCAGGCCATAAGTACGAGCCCAGGCACGTACCAGATGATCGGAACTGGCCTTGCTTGCCGAATAAGGCGAGCTTGGCTGGTAAGGCGTGGTTTCAGTGAAAAGATCTTCGGGCCCCTCGAGGTCTCCGTAAACTTCATCCGTCGAAATATGGTGGAAGCGGAAGTTGGCTTTGCGCGCAACGTCCAGCGCAGCCCAGTAATGGCGAGCGGCTTCAAGCAGCGTGTAGGTGCCGATAATATTGGTCTGAATGAATTCCGAAGGACCGGAAATCGAGCGATCGACATGAGACTCGGCAGCCAGATGCATGATTGCATCCGGTTGATGCTCACGCAGAACCCGGTCGATCTGATCACGATCACAGATGTCGACACGCTCGAATGCGTAACGCGAATTCTGGCTGACCTCGGCCAGAGACTCCAGATTGCCAGCGTACGTCAGCTTATCGACATTAACGACGGAATCGGTAGTGTTCGAGATGATGTGACGGATGACTGCCGAGCCGATAAACCCGGCGCCGCCGGTAACTAGAATTTTCACGCGAAACGATACCCTTGAGCTGCAGACATAGCCCCCGAAAAGAGCGCTGTCTAATCCATGAATGCTGATGCCATAAGCAATTGGCATCCGTCAGAGTCAGTCTGAATCGACAGGCGGTGTCGCACTGTCGAACAAGGGCTGCATTTTACAGCTTAATGAGGGTTTTACTAACGGATAAAGACAGGTCGCGACGCAATTTGGACAGCTGCCCCGCACCTTCCGCTATCAGACGAGCCGCTTACGCGAAGCTTTGGACGTACGTCCCAGAAACCAACCGAGAACCGGGCCGATCAGCATGCCAATCAGCAACGCCAATACGACAATCAACGATACTGGCAACTGCGGACCGGACAAACCCAGAAACAATAACGCCACCGACTGCTGGTTCTCCAGGACAAACGCCAGAACGACCAAAACCAGCAAAAGGATGAAAACGCCAAGAAGTATGCGCTTGAGGTTACGCATAAGTAACCCTCCGAAATACAGCGACTGTCAAACCCCCTCCTCCTCTTCTTCGTTCACTCGATCGCGCAATTCCTTGCCCGGCTTGAAATGCGGAACGAATTTACCGTCCAGACTGACCGACTGGCCGGTCTTCGGATTACGGCCGACGCGCGGCGCTCGGTAGTGCAGGGAGAAGCTGCCAAACCCGCGGATCTCGATGCGATCACCGGTGGCCAGACATTGGGACATTTGTTCAAGCATGGTCTTGATGGCCAGCTCCACATCCTTGGATGAGAGTAGCCCTTGATGGGTGACAATTCGTTCGATCAACTCCGACTTCGTCATATTTTTCCCTTCTTTTTCAAGCAGCTAGATCAGCGCTTGAAAGGTTTTAGCATGCCCGGAAGAATTTGAACAGCCCAGGGATTGACATATCTTTGCCAACGTAAAAATGCCCATTTTCAGGGCACCTGATCGACACGTCGGACTTCAGCGCAATCAACGACAGATCACCAGCATGGTCCGAGTCAGATAGCCAGCAGGGTTGAAGCCAAACGGATATTCATCTTCCTCCTTGGCATCGTCGGACCTCGTAACGACCTTGTAACCGGCGCCCTTGCACTCCTTCGCCGCGCGCTTCTGACACTTCTCCCAACCGGAACCCAGGCCGGAGCAGTCGACCTCAATCCCGCTGACACCACGTACTGCGTGAGTCTTCGCACTGGTGGTACACCCGGCCAGCACCAGCACTGCTGCCAATACAATAATCTTTTTCATCCACTTCCTTATGCCAGGCCAGTGCCCGACGACTGCACGCTCAAGACCAAGCTTAGTCGCGAATAGGCGATTGATCCGATTAAAGAAACAGACCCGCAAGCGAAGGTATTGGTTTCATGCACGGACGTACAAAGACCAAATCGCAGGCACAAAAAAGGGCGACCGAAGTCGCCCTTTTTCATGATCAAGCAGAACTTAGTTCTGTTTGGCCATTGCTTGACGCAGCAGTGCAGCCATAGTGGTATCGGCAGCGGCTTCCGGAGTCTCTTTCAAGCTCTGGATAGCTTCTTTCTCTTCAGCATCGTCTTTCGACTTGATCGAGAGCTGGATTACGCGGCTCTTGCGATCAACGCTGATGATCTTGGCTTCAACTTCCTGGCCTTCTTTCAGAACGTTGCGCGCGTCTTCAACGCGGTCACGGCTGATTTCGGAGGCTTTCAGGGTAGCTTCGATGTCGTCGGCCAGAACGATGATGGCGCCTTTGGCGTCAACTTCTTTCACGGTACCGGTCACGATAGCGCCCTTGTCGTTAACCGAGACGTACTCGGAGAACGGATCGCTTTCCAGTTGCTTGATGCCCAGGGAGATGCGCTCGCGCTCTGGGTCAACCGACAGGATGACGGT